>ERZ839767.2849-NODE-2849-length-21264-cov-10.656749_pt1 | contig 21264 bp, 23 predicted proteins | sample MGYA00519879_ERZ839767 | MGnify/ENA primary metagenome ERZ839767 (study PRJEB31850, sample SAMEA3708852) | human gut metagenome | biome: human gut; feature: human-associated habitat; material: faeces | place: China | collected 2014 ...
AAATTCCATTTTTAAATTGTAATACTTTAGTTCGTGTACTCCCATTATGCCATACTTGGGCGATTTCAATATATTCATCAATCCCTCTTCTGCCATCAACTACAATACCACCATCAATAGCAAGTGCTATATTATCTCGTCCTCCGGTTACGCTAATAGATACGCCCCTGTTTATATCATAAGGTCTTGATCGGTGATCGTAGAATCTTCCTAAATAATCGACTCCTAATGTACTAAATGGACCAACAATCACTTGTCTATTGGGACTATTAAAACCAATCATATTGTCGTAAAGAAACATTTCGTTACCAGAATTTGTGCCACTAACAGAACCCGTTCCGATGTGGGTGTTGGATATTTCAAATCCCGCTATTGTTCCCTTTGTTGCGGCTAAATTTGTTACTTTCAAGTTATCAACGTCGATAAAATCCGTTACAATCTTTCCGTTGCTGATAAACGTCTTATTCCCAATCAACATCGCACCCGTTGCAGGAAGTGACAATTTACCGTCTGCTGTTAATTCAAGTCCGGTTACATTGTGCTTAATTGAGCCGCCTTTTAATAACCAACCCTGCGTTTTTGACAGATTACCAACGAATAAACCCGATGTTCCTAATATATCAATCGTTGCATTTTGGGCTACTAACAACTGCGTAGCGACATTTATAAATTCGTTAAACAAAGTCCATTTCGTTACATCGAAAGAAGAACCGGAATTATGATCCGCACGACACGAATAAGTATTACCGTTGTAGATGATAGTATCTCGATACTGCGTGTTGTTAACATAGTTGGTGTTTGCTTTCCACTCACCGCGCGGACGGATTAGAGCACCGGGAAGCCCGGTTGCCCCAGTTGCACCCGTATCACCCTTATCGCCTTTATCTCCTTTGTCGCCTTTGACACCCGTTTCTCCCTTAGAGACATATTTAAGCCAATCAGTAGAATTGTCTGTTGGTTCTTGGATTGTTTTGTCTGCAATACATATCCATGTACTGCCATTGCATACAACTTCATCATAGTACCAATATGTGCCCGGCGTCCATACTCCTTTGAAAGCAGGTACGGGAACTTCGGTTATACCGTCGTTAGATAATTGCTTGATAGTCCCGGTCATATACACATTGCGAAGATACGCACTATGTCCGGTCATTTCGATACCAAACAATTTCAAGTTAGATAAGTCGCCCAACTGCATAGCGATCATTTCCTTTGAAATCTCCCAACCGTTTACACCTGTCAGGTAACGGACATAGCTTTGTGTCGAGTAGCTCGATTTTTGCCGCTCTTTGTTTGTGAAGTTACCATACGAAACGAAGTGCATAGCCTTGCAAGGGTGTGCGGTTGTACCAGAACGAAGCGCATATTTAAACGTGGAATCACCGATCTTTTCAGTAATACGAAAATAAGCGGTTTGAAATCCGGTTGAGTCGTTGAATATACCTTTGCAAATATCATCTACCTCTATTTCTGCTATTTCGCCCGGTTCGAGTTTAAGGTAGATAATCCGATTTGATTCGTCTATACGTTCGATGATCCCGCCGCCCGGAGCGTTCCACTCTTCACCCGAAACGATTGATACGCGGTTGTAGCGTAATTCAGGAACTTCAAGGAAATCACGTAGACGAAGAGATTTTGCATCTATATGACCGTCTTTGCCGATTAACCAACCGATTAAGCCTTCTGTGTAGTCATTTGAGGATATATCACCGGAAAAAGTCGCTGATTTGGCAATCAGTTTATCAAGAACGTTGAGTATTTGCGTTGTTACCGTCGTTGCGGTTAACGTATCCGTAGAAATACCCTTCGTTACGTCTAGCCCGTTATCAACGATTAAACCGCCTAACAACTTGATAAGAAATTGCGTTTCGTCTGGGGCGGTTTTGGATAAATACGAGTCTTTTAAAGCATCGATAGCCGCATCTAGTTCCTGCCTTATGCGCAAAGAAGAAAACGTATTATCGTCGGTCAGTGCCGTATTATTATCGGTCAGAGCAATAATACGAGACTTTATTTCAAATAGGGAACGAAGAGACGAAAATACATTGTTATCGGATGATGTACGCCCATCGTCCATCTTTAATACATCAAGATCAACGCCACCGCCATTTATAGGCGTTGGCGTTGTTGTACTAATACTTACCGAACCGGAATTGCGTAAATACTTATTCCGAAACGAATGAGGCACTTTCTTATTTTCTACTTCTATCATGTTTCTATTAATGATACGTTACAACTTTCATTTGCGTAATCAATACTCATTTGATCTACTATCATTTCTCTTTTGAGGGAATTTTCGTAAATCCTAGACAGTATCGAAAAGCCACGATTCAAATTATTACTGTATCTAAATTTAGGAGCTTTATAATGTGTATAAAACTTGTCTATTAGTATTTGTTCCGGCAATACATTTTTATCGTGCAACGGACTATATACCGTTTTTAAATAATCAAATTTATCCCCTGATTTGGTAGCGCAATTTGAGTAAGAAGAAATGTTTTTTGCGTTTGAGTTGATTAATAGTTCGATGTCGTCCATTTCTGTTACATTATTGTCGTTTATCACGTTGCTGTAAACTACGTCGGAGTCGTCAACTGCGTTATTAAATATATCGTATGTAACTTTATTGTTAGTATACTTAAACGTGAAATCGGATATATGAAATGCAGTACAAGGATGACAGCCCCCATCCGTTCGATACATAGGATATTTTCCTAAATGATTCGGAGTGCTTAATTCAAAGCGTATCTTTCCGCATAGTATTTTATCATCTGGAAGTTTAATCGCGACTCCGTCCGTTGAGTCGTACAGATTAAATCTATAACTAACAGTATTCGTTAATCTCTTTTCATCATCGAAAACTTTATCACCTTCTTTGTTTATATGAACCAAATAGAAACCATCTTTAAGCGTACATTCGTCGTGATACCATTTTTCGACAAAAATATCTTCGCCGTTTTCCCTATACGCATAAACCTTATTGCTATCGGCGAACCCGCCGGAAGCCTTTTCGCCGCTAGCTGAATCATATTCGCCCTTGCTTACAAATCTCCAATCTCCAAATGCATCCTTATATCTATACCATGTAGCCCCTCGATAAGTTAAGTTGTGCGTGATTTTATAATAGCCTCGATTTACTCGATCCGTATAATACTTTTGATTTCTCCATACTTCACCATCATAATAGTAATCATCTATATATAATTTGCAAGGAACCATCGTATTATCAAATCCGGCGCCATATTTTGTATTAGAGTATACTTCATCGGACGTTTTTATTATATCGTTCGGAAGAAAAGAGCCGGACATTCTATAAGCGATATTTATTATGAAATATCCTCCTTTGAATAAAGAATACTCTCCGTTTTTCAATGTTAAAAGAGTCTTTCGAGAAGCACTAATTATATTATACGCTTGCAGGAATGAAACGCAGGTTTTCCAACTTAAAGAAGACGGTTCCCCGTCCTCTGTTATGTAGTCGCTGTACTTCTGCCATACCACACCGGAATATATATCATTAACGTTGTCGATAGTCACTTCAACACCTTCTGCCGGAATATCAAGAAATGAAAAGCTCGGTATCAAATACCCCCAATTACTATTAGATTTAAAAAACGAATTAAGAAGGGTGTAATTCTTTCCGTCTATATCCCTACCAGATATATAATATTTATTGGGATCGGAGTTTTGATTTACTATATCCTTTTCGTCGTCGAGCAACTCCGGGCATAAGTTGGTTATCTGATTCATATTAGCAACAACAGATACTTTATTATACACATCACCAAGCGATATACTTCCCGCGCTTTCAGATACGCCAATATTACGCACATTCAATAGTGCGGAAGGGATTGTTATACTTTCACATGTATCGCTTATTCTATCATAAACGAAAAAATGAAGCTCGTCGTTTTTGATAAAATCATAGTCGATCATATAATAAGCATCCTGATACTGAATGAACGTCATACCGATATATTTAGAGATTTCTTCTAAAACATCTCTACTATTCATCGGCTCGTTAGCTTCATCAAAGAAGTTTCGTTCATGTATATAAATATCTTCTATCAAAGAAGTAGAAACATCTTTCGAGATTCTATTAGTTTTTTGAAAGTACAATTTGTTTAGAATCTTTCCGGGATCGGCAATATCAAGAATGTGCATTATTACATCTTTGAAACTTTTAAAATAGACCTCGGAAGAATTAATATAAGAGTACTTCTTATTTTCCAAAACGGAAATAGTATCGATTGCCTGTATCTCCACTATATTAAGCGGAGTTATATAATCGCTCGAATATAAATTTGGACTCATATATCCAAACCACTCTAAAACATCATCGGTTTTATTATACAAACGAACTTCTATATTTTGCCCTTCGGCTGTATATAGGTCTGATAAAATCTTATCTGTCAATATGCTTGTTACCGAATTAGACATTTTCAACGGCTTGTATAGAGTGTCCGATTCATACTCAACAGTAAACGGGCTATCTGTTAGGGTGAGTTCTTCGGAATACGTTGCAAAGACCGTATGAATTTCAATTCTATACGTCTTGTCTTTCCTGCTCTTAAACTCTGAATAATATCTTAGTTTCATCTTACTTTACTTTTCTGATTATAATGATTACTCAAAACTCCTTCTAAATCTCTTCCATGTATGCGAAACGTTACGTTTGCGGGCTGATTTCCATTTTCTGCAGACGGTGCAATCTTTTGCGATAAGGAGCCATATAAACCGCTATTAAGCATTTGAAACAAATTACTTTGCTGTGATCCGTTTAGAATCATCTCGCCTGAATTGAGTAAAGCCGGAACTTTATCGCCTGTGAATGATGTGCCAGGCACAATACCACCCGTTGCGAATTTAGGAATACTAGCCATTGCAGCGACGACGGCAGCAACGGCGGCTCCCGCCAATAACCAACCGACAACGGGCGTTTCCGCTGCGGAAGCTACGCCGCTAACTACTGCTTCGGTCTGTTTCGCAGTTATTAACGATTGAATAGCCGGAATAGCCTGCGCAATACTGGATATAACATTTGCGCCCCATTGAAGATACGCCGCCGCACTTTCATTGGTTATTCCAGATAAAGACCCCATAATACTACCAACTGCAGATAGAGATTCGGCATACCTTTCATTCATGTCTATATCTTCTTTTTTAAAAAGTGGATCATATTTCGGCAACTTTAAGTTTTTACCTTCTTTCCCATGAGTAGGAACTTTATCTTTATACGTTGGTTTTACCGGAAGAGACAAAGCGCCGTCTTTCATTTCACCATGAGCACTTTTGAACGTTTCTTGCTCTACAACAAACTTTAAACTTATCCTCTTTGATTCGAGTTCATTAATTGTTGCTTGAATGGCGGAACGTGCTTGCATGTCGGTTTCAGCAATAAGTTTTTTATTTTGCTCTGCGATTTGCGTGTCATACCAAGCGATAGAGCCCTCTTTCGGTTCTTCCTTTGGCGTTTTCCCGCCCATTCCTGACTGTGAAGCGCGGTTCGCCGCTTTCGTCATACTAGATAAATTCCGTCCCGCCGCCTCTGCTGCCGTTGCAACGTTTATTAAATTCTGCAACCATTCATCACTCTTCTTTACTAAAATCGCGTTATATTGTATTGCATCCTGATACTTCGATAACATCGGGCTTATTGCCTTACTCAATGCATTTGTATCTGTTGTTGTAACCGTGTGCACATTCATTCCAGAACCCACCGTTTCGTAAGTTGTGAATTTGGCTTTTAAACGATCGTATTCATCTACGAAGTCTTTATACTGTTTCGCTAATTGTGCCTTTTGTTTATCGCCTACCGAAGATACATCTAATCTCAACACTTTATCTATATCTATTGCCGAAACATCTACGCCGTCAAGTCCTATTGCCGCCTTTACCATTGCTTGTAATGCGTTTTGACTTCTTTGTTTATATTGTCCTACGATTTCCTCTTGGTCTTTCAGCGTCTTGTCTAATAGTTCCCTAGCTGCTTTCTTTTGCTCTTCCGTTGAATCCTTATCTTTTAAGATAGTTATTTGTTCTTGTATGGTTGCTTGATTCTTTGCATCAAAATAAGAGAACGACATTTTTGTATTTCCTAATTGATCCATCGCGCTGTATGCTTCGCGTGCTAGACGTATAGTTTCGGTTAACCCGTTCATGAACGGCGTCCAGTCTCCACTACCGATAGAGTAGAAAAACTGGTCTACGCCACCTTTTAAGCCGTCCATAGTACGGGCATATTCATCTCCTAGCGTCTGACTGCTATTCATTACTTTATTGAAACCCTCCGAGGCAGTTACAGCAATACCAAGAACCCCGGCGAACTTCATAACTCCCGATACTGCAACGCCGGACATTTTAGAAATGTCGCTTTGAAAAGCGTTTACATTCTTCTTCGACTTATTTAGATTTGCGTCAAAGTCATTCGTTTTAAGCAATAATCTTGTTACTATATCAGACATCTTTATGCGTGTTTAATTGTGATTCTACTTCTTTTGCTTTAGCTCGTAATCGTTGCATCTCTTCGTCCGTTACGCTCGTATCTTTCTTTTCTTCTTCATCCCACGGGAACCGGAGTATATCGGTTTGCTTTAGCGTTTTAGTGCTATTCGATTGCGCTATAATGAAACCTAGCAATCTAGTTTGTTCCCACGCTTCCCGATTACGTCGATTCAATCCGTCTATAAACGATTCAACCTCGATAAAGTCCATTTTATCGAGGAAGTAATCGGGAGCGATTCCGCCCTCACCGACAACGCGCGAATAAAGTTCGCGTATACTTACGGCTTTCGTTTCCGCGTCGTCACCTTCTTTTTTTTTACGTCATTTCCTGCCGATTGCGAACGTAGTTTGATTTCATCCAAAATAAATTCTTTGAATTGTTCGAATAGCGTCAAGTCATTTTCGCATAATTCGATAAATTCCTCAAATTCCATTTTGAACAATTCCTGATTAGAGGCAAGCAGGAACGAATAAAACAAAAGAAACTCGTCTAACATCTTCCCGAACTGAAACGGATAGCCGGATATAGATTCGAACACAAAGAACGCACGAAGCGTATATTTCAAAGAAAAATCTTTTCCGTTAAGTGATATTGTTTTCATTGAATAAGTCGTTTAGAGGGCGGCAAAACACCGCCCGTAAGTTATTTACTAGCTGCTTCCTTTGCAAGCGGTCCGGTTCCTTCGAAACTGATTGATAGTGTTGCTTTGTCACCATCCGGCGCATTTGCTTCTAGCGAAGTGATAACCGCACTACCTGTATATGCGCCTTCCGCTAGCGTCCATCCGGCGGCGGGCATTTCGTTTACGTCAGGATTGCCAACAACGCCAAATTTCAAAACAACAGGTTTATGCGCCAAGAACAAAGCGAATAGTTTATCGTAGCTATTCGCATCTGCATCCGCGCTAAATACGTTTTCACTGGAAGCGTTCCAAGAAAGTTTCTTGATGTCCTTCTCCGTCCAGATACCCGAATCTTTACTTTGCGTGTCGATTGTTTCAGCCGAAAGCCCCAATTTGCAAGATGTGGCAAGTGCGATGGCTTTACCGTCGATGAATAACATTAGGTCTTTTCCTAACACAGATTTTGCTTTACTCATAATTTTATCGTGTTTTAGTTAATTATTCAGTTTTAAATGAGAATACGAGGCTTTGAATAAAAGTATCTTCTATAAAATCCTCATTCGCGCTAATTAGTTTAGAATCGATCACATCGAAGTTATCATAACTTCCTCGTTTGTTTTCGAGTGATTTACGTACCTCTTCCGCGATTGTAACAGAGTTCAAATAGTTATCACTGGCGACAACGATCTCAACCGAAACAGTGTCACCCGTGCCGTACCTATCTTTCGTATATTCCGGCGTTAAGGAGTTGCGTTTGTAGATCACAAACGGAAAAGATGTTTCCGTTTTGGTCGAAATCGCATATATTTTATCAGAAACCAATTTTGCCAACTCTGTAGAGTCGCTTAATTTCTTATATACGTGTGCGCCTATTGATAAACTCATTTCTTTTTATTTGCTACTTTCATTATAGAATCAATTATATTTTTCTCTAGTGAGCTCTCTGCTTCTTTCTGCTTCGATTTGACCGCATTAGAGAAGAAGTGGGAAGCATTTATAATACCCCTATTCGCTCCTTTTTTGGTAGCTCGTTCTTTTGTTCCTGATTCGAACCATTTCAGCATATAGGCGCGTGATCCCTTTTTGCGGCGGTCGATCAAGTCAACCCGTGCACCGGAAGCATTGCGATAAACTGCTACGTTTATTTCGTTCTTTAACGGTTTGAACGATACGCCATTCTTAGAACTGCTAAATTCTGCATCAGTAACAGCGGAAACTAGATTTTCCTGTGCCTGTTTACGAATGATAAGAATCGACTTTCTAAGAGCGGAGGAAATTGCCTTCTTTGCTTCTTTATCGTTCAACCGTTTAAGTAGTTCGTTTACTCGCGTTGCATCCACTTCGACGCGATACAAGTTGCGCCCGGTGTAATTGTCGTTACTCATTGATTACCTCCGCTTCTATAACCGTTGCTTGTTGCTTCCGGTCGTGATTGATAGATAGAATCTTGTATTTCTGCCCGTCGTATTCGATCCTCATTTTAGCGTTGATCTCTTTACAGATGCGAATCATTATCGTATTAACGGTCGTATTATATATCTCGCCGTTCGCTTCTTTACGTGCACCCGACTTAAAGCGAATGTATGCGCGTTTATCGAATACTTTCACCCAACTTTCAGACGTACCGCCCAGATTATCGCGCTTTGACTCGCTACGGTAAAAAGCGATCATTTCGTTTAATAATCCTGCTTGCATTACGTATATCGTTTTAAAGGTTGCAGTAATAGTTCTATGTGCCCCGGAATAACTTGCGGAGTGGCAAATATTACCGATTCACGGTTTGCGTAGTAATTCGCTATAAGGATGCGGATCGCGTGCCAGATACGCCGATCTATTTTTGCGTCCTTAACGTAGGTATCTAGCGGATTATTTAGATACGATTCGATAAGAAGTTGAACGGGTTCGATAAGCCCGGTTATATACGCGTCGTCCGTGTCGAAATCAATATTTAAATGCTGTTTGAGTTCTTCGAGTGTTACGTATTGTGCCATATTGTATAAATTAGAAAGGGCTAGAGCCGAAGCCCCAGCCCTTTAATGAATGATAGGTTATAGGATTAGGCAGAAGCTTTTTTCTTTGCGATGGCAAAGGCTTCCGGGCGAGCTACAACAATATCATAATCAGTATTCAACACAAAGTTTACGACATTACTTTTCGCTCCGGTATACGGGTCTATAACTAAATCCATATCGCCGAACTGACCGATAGCAGCGTTGGAGAATACACCGAATCCGATAGAATCGGCGTCCATGTAGTTAGTAACAAGAACCGGATAACCGTTCACCATACCATTTTGGCAGATCATTTCAGCAGCCCCCGCCGCTTTGGGAGTGGATTTCAAAGCACCATACACCTTTGGAGTGCAAACATAGGCAGCTGTACCGTCGGTTACATCTACGCCCGCATCCATTACGGTAGATTCAAGCGAAACAATATCCGCAAATGTCAACGCGTTTGTATATTCAACATCTGGTTTTGCCTTTACAAACACGCCGTTACTTGCACCAGACAACGCAGCCCCCGAAAACATCCATTTGTTCAAAGTACGGGCAACACCAAGCGAAATTTGTTTTAAAACTACGTCCTGCAAAGAGTAGTTCGTTTGGTTGATCGCACGCTTAGACACCGGGATAGAAATAGATACACGTTTGGGTGAAGCCTTGATTTTGTCGATATTCAATTCGGTATCGGTAACCGCAACGTTTTCACCCTGAATTGTTGCTTCAACAGCCGCCAATGTTGGGAAAACAAGGTCACCTACAAGCCCGCTTTGCATCTTGATACCTAGTTTATCAATAATCAAGCCTTTTTCTAACGGTTCAATGATTTCACCGATTGTAACAGGAACCATGCTAGCCGCATCGGTTGTATCTGTAACAGTCACCGCACGTTCTACAACTTTAATACCGCCTTCCGATACTACTCCGTTGTATTCTTCCAAAGAGCGATGATTAACGACGTCAAAAACAGCCTGTGAAAACAACACGCGACGGTCTGACACCAGTCCCGCGTTAATATCTTCAAGCGCACGGCGTTCGACTTTCATTTCCAAAAGTTCTTTCTTTGTTTTTAACTGCTCGAACTGCTCTTTCTCGCTTGCGTCGAGTGCTCTTTTTTCCGCTTCTGCTTTATCCAACATAGCGCGCATCTGCTCTTTGTATTGAGCAATAGTTTCAAATTCTTTTCTCATGTTTTAAATTGATTTGCGTAAATTATTAATTTCATTTAGATAGTCTTTATTCTCGCCGGACAACTCCGCTATCGTATCGTCCATACTCCGCACCGTTACATCTGTACCATAAAAAGCAGGATCAACAACGGGAGATATATCGGAAATCCGATCAATCATGTGTACAGTACGAAGCAACAACCCGTCTTTCATTGAATAGGAAACTTTTGTTTTATCCTTTTCATTTAAAGCATACGCAAAAGACGAACCGAAAATATCACCGCGTTTAATCATTTCTACGGCGAAATCTCCATCGGGAGTACTAGGAGCCTCAAACCTGTATTTTAATCCGTAGTCGTCAAGTTCAAGCGACAAAGTTCCCGCACCACGATTAGAACGAGCTAACAATCTCTGTTTATTATGATCTAACAGAGCTTTAACATCACAACTACGCAATAACTCTTCCGTTATAGCTCCCTTTTCGATCACCTCAACAAAAGCGCGTTGTTTTTCCCTGTCGTACAATACACGGCTTTCTTGTCCGAATACAACCGCATAACCTTCGATTATTCTTCCATCTCCAACTTTAGGAGCACCTAACTCTGTATAACTTCGTATTTCCATATTTTGCAAATATCATTTTACTATATGTTTGTTTCTTCGTTTTTGGGTAGCTCTACTTTTTGACTAGCCGCCTCGATTGGTTGAACGTTGCAGGAGATAAACACTTTGTCGCCTCCTTCAACGGGCGGTTTTCCTAAAGCCCTACGAGTATCATTCGGGGAATGAGCTCCCATTTCTTCCAAAGCTTTATAATAGCTTGCTTGTGTCGTTAAATCGGTTTGATATAAGCATGACAAATCAAATGAAATACTATATAAGTGAGCGACTGAATTAGGAATCAGCTTGTAATTAAATTCAGCCTCGATTTGTTTCAATATTGGTTGCAGTGTATCAGTTAAAAAAGAAACATTGCTCATTTCAGAAGCTTTGTAATTAGTAGATTGTCCGGCAAATACTTTATCTGGGTGAACTCCGTAAAATCTACATATATCAAGAATACTGAATTTCTTTGTTTCCAATAACTGCGCATCAACCGGATTTATAGAAAGTTGATGAAATCCAACATCGCCGGGAACTGAAATAATGTCTCTTCCTGTGTTTAGTTGTTCCTCTATGCGATCTCCAACCGTAGAAAGTTGAATATCCGTCATACCTGCACCGGGCAACCCTTTATTTATCTCTTTTGCACCGGAAACAAGCCCCTTTATTTTACTTCCATTCTGAAAGGTTCGTAAATTCTGATTATCTGCACTCGCGGCTATGGAAAAGATACGGCTAGCGTACATTATTGTGCTTACTCCTGTATACCCCCCGTCCAAACTATTATTTTTAAGATGGATTATTTCGTAGGATTCAAAACGCCCATATATCCGGTTATATGGATCAGAAATAATATAAACATCATTCAATTTGTCATAGGTTACTGTATTATTTGCGCATAATACAAGCTCGCTGACACTACCGAACTTTCGACGGATAACGATGTAGGCGTTTCCTTGATTTACGATTTGAACAACCATATTCCTAACCATTTCAAAACTATTCATTCGTCGGTTAGGCATACGGGTTAATATCGTATATAAATCGTTTTCCTCGTCTGGTGAGAAATATCCATCTTTTTTCCGTTTAATTATAAGCGGTAAAGACGCGATAGTCCCCGAAAGAATAGAAGTACATCTATATGCGGCTGAAAGTTTCATTGCTTGATTACTGTTATGCACATCTATTGGCTGACCGGGTAACGATGGTAATCGGGAGTTTATCGCCGCATCTTTATCCGTTGTGCTCATCTCTGCATTTAAGGCGCGTTTTTGCGTCTTTGAACGTCCCAATTCAAAATTAAAAGATAGTTTCATTATACCTCCATGTTATTAAATAAGTAGAATGTCATTAGGTTTGTTATAGTCGAATCAATCTTCGCGTTATGCGTTTTTTTGACTGGCTTCTTATTCATGTTCCGATCTTCGTCTAATACCGCATTACTAAAACAGTACGGCGTAATCGGATTAGGGCTAAAGGTGAGCTTACTCCGATACAAAGCAAGTTCAAATGATTCAATAGGGCTTGTAAACGTTCCGTATGTCTGTTTAACAGGCTTAATATATTCACTCGCACCGCCTACGGAATAAGTAAGAAGATTTACAAATTCAGCCGATTTATAAGGATCATAGCCAACTCCCATGATTTGTAGATACTTTGCACGCGCAAGTATATCGTTTACTATTTGCTGATAGTCGATAATATCACCGTCACAAAGAATTAAATAACCCGCTTTCGCCCAACCTTCGTAAAGTTCCCGATTCGGATGATCTTTCAAAGCTCCTTCCGGGAAATAGTAGTCCGTATGCGAATGAAAAGAGCCGCTTTCTTTCGAATAGATATTATAAGTAACCGAAGAGAAGTCGTCTCGAACGGACAAATCAACCGCCACCATCGTAAGCGGATAAGTACCAATATTTTCTATTCTAATATCTTTGAATCGTTCTTCGATCTGCTTTGCCTCAATCCATTTTGTTGTTTGGTCGGTAGTAAATACGTTTAGTAACTTTGTTCGAAATTCCAGTGCATCCGGCGCGCTATATAGTGCTTTTTGATACGCGTCTATATAGAAATCTTCATAAACGGTTATACCCATGTGTGGTTGTACCTTGCGCCACGTTGCCGGATCGCCTTCCTCATCGTCTACGTCTGGCTCAAAGATGTGTGCAAATATGGAATCATTTTCAATCTCACCTCGTAGGATCGATTTATACATTTTGAGCATTTCGACGAATGGAGCCGTTTCTTTATCGGATGCGGTCGTAATTACTACGGTTAAAGGGTTGAGCCGTGCGCCCATTGAGGACGTTAAAACGTTCTTCAATGCGGCGCTATCGGCTTGTGAATACTCGTCTACTATTGCCATGCTTGCGTTAAGTCCGTCTAATTTATCCGGGTTAGAGGCAAGGCAACGGGCAAAAGAGGTTTTTCCCTTTATGCGGTTATATATGATTTCTCGATTAATTTTGAAGTGTCTAAACTTCGGATCGAGAGACTTTAAAATATTACGTATTTCATCAAAACAGACTTTCGCTTGATTGTATGAGTTTGCAGCAACGTATGTTTGTGCGTTCGCATCACCGAACAACAAATCGTTAATCGAAAGACTCGCTACACTTGTTGTCTTACTGAATTTACGCGGAACGAATAGAAGAGCTTCGCGAATCAAACGCTTGTTTGTGTCAGGCTTGTAAAACGCGAGAATATTAGAGAACTGAAACACCTGTATCGGAGTCAGCTTGTATCTAGTCTTTCCCTTTGTGCCGGAGAATTTCAAACGCTCGTAGAACGTGACGAACTTCTTTACTTCCTTGATCCGAAATTCGTATTTATCGAGGAAAACAAAGAAGCGGCGAACGGCTAGCAACTCGTAAAGGTTGTGCGCGTCCGGATTGTTAATACAACCTTTGATATACACATTTAGTCTTTCGTCTGCCTTGTCTAGCTTATACGAATCAACGTCGATGTTATGCAGATCGGAGACAACCGACTGCTTTAACGCTATCAGTTTATCTCTATTCTCCTTGTTCATCGCGATCTATTTTGTTTACTTCGTTAATCAAGTCGTTTACTTCGTCGTCGTCAGATGCAGAAAGCGTTTGAAAGGTCAAACCAAGTTCGCGTAATTGTTTGCGCGTTGCTTCGAGTGCATCGAATAAAACTTTGAAAGCAGGATGCGCCGTGAGTTTATCATTATTTTCGCGGGACACTTCTTTCACGTATGACTTCATACGCTTCTTTGAAATATCGTTTAGTGCAATTTGAAACGCCATATATGAACCTGCGCAAAGAGTTATACAGAGGTCTAAATCTTCCGTATATGTTCCCTGCGACTCCATCGCGGCGCGAATCTTTTCTTTTATGTCGTCCAAATCACACATTTTTATAGGCTTTTTGCATATAGGAAAAGATCGCAAGTATTTGGTAGCTCGGAAGATGCGCGCAAAAAGTTTACCCCCAACGCGCACCCCCTCGTTTCAAAAATTACTCGCGCGTGTAAATATGAGGTGAGGTGGGTTTAGCGTATCGCGTTAAAAAATAAAAAACCGCCCCCCTCTTTCAAAATAAAAGATTTATTAGCATTTAATTTTGAATGTAATAATAAAACTACTATTTTTACCCAAAAAGAAAGACTATGAATAACTTATTAATAATTGGGAATGGATTTGATTTAGATTTAGGGTTGCCAACTAAATACTCTAATTTCATTGAAAGTAAATACTTTAAAAAACAGAACATTAGGAGAGGAAGTAAACTATTTAAATATATCAGTGAAACATATCATGATAAAAAATGGATTGACATTGAGAATGAATTAAAAAGATTTGCCTTAGATGATAAAGGGAAAAATATTCTATTTAATAAAACAGAAAAAGATTTTGAACTCTTAAGAGTTTCATTATGTGATTATTTATCTAGTTTAAGCTATGAAAGTATAAACAAAGAGTCGGCGGCATGTATGCTTATTGAATCAGTTATAAATAATTACCTTTTCAAAAAAGTGTACACATATAATTATACAGATTTAGAAAAGATCATCGATATATTAGATGTAAAGAAAACCTTTAATAATCAAATTGAAATAGAGTATGTTCATGGAAAAGTAAATGATAAATCAATAATATTAGGTTTTGAAGATTCGGCAGAAGTGAAGGATGATTATTTATTTATGAAAAACTGCGGGAAAAGTTTAATTAACTAATTGTCAAGACGTAAAGAGTAGAAAGTCAGGTAACAGGTAACGAATTAGTAACGGTGCGGGGTTCTTTGCGTTTCTTCGCTCTGCGCTGATAACTTGGTACAAATGTACAAAAATAGACTGAAAATAGGAAATAAATGCGGTGTTTTTTTATTGGGGGAAGTTTTGAGGGGGAACGGATGGACGGAAAATGAAAGGGGTGCAAAAAGAGGATTGCACAGTGCATTTTTACGACGTTGTAAATCGCTGATATTCAGGGTGATTTTACTGGTGCAGGGTGCAGCTATATATATATAGATATAGCTGCACCCTGCACCAGCCTTTCAACTGCTATATAATTGAGGTGATTTGCAGGAATTGGGGAAGGTTATAGTTACAATAGGTAGCAATGGGAAGGTTGGTACATTCTGGTGCGGTATCTATGCCTGTCAGTTTAAGTTTACGAGCAATCTCTAATCCTTATTATAGCTGTACAGTAATACATTTCATGGTTACGAATCATGTAACAGATCATTGTGCGATTGACTGTAAGGGATGCTTTTTTATAGGATAGAGGAAAAAAGTAACAGATTCCTTTGTGGGTGATTAGACAAAACCGTATTTTTAGAGGCATAATACTGATATTGATGAATTATCAGAATGTATGTGATAAAAATCAGAATAGAGAATAGAATGAAATAGCGTAAATTTGCCCAATGTTGTCATTAAGTAGATAAGAAAATGAATTTGTAATCGCCATCTAACATAAGACATTATGCCTGACGAAATAAAGAATATAAAAACATACCGGAAAAAAGAACGCATGATTCTCTCCCGCTCCATACGGAGAAGGAGAAGGTATATTGAGGTAGCTTTCGGAAATAACGATGCTGCAAGGCTATTGTTGTCAAAGGAGAAGGGGGTGCTGTTTGAAAGCAACAAGGCATACCTGCCAGCAGAAGACTTTGTTTTGGCAGAGTTCTTCGACCGTTATGTGAATCTTGCATTTATTGACTATTCCAAAGTAACAGATACTACAAATAAACCGAAGAAAGAAAAGACCATCCGCCCGGAACTGCCTGCGGGCTTTTTGGAAAAGCTGAAACAGATGCGTTACAGCGATCATACAATACGGGTATATACTACCTATATCGGAGATTTTCAACAGTATTTTGCCGGAAGCAACCTGAAAAGGATTTCGCCGGACGAAATTAATGCCTACCTGCTTCATCTGATAGACAAGAAAAATATCTCTTCCTGCCAACAGAACCAACGTATCAACGCGATCAAGTTCTATTATGAAAAGGTGCTGGGCAACGAACGTCACTGCTACAAGGTAAACCGTGCAAAACGTGAGAAGACACTGCCGGATGTATTGAGCAAGGAAGAAGTGAAAGACTTTCTAACAGTAGCTAAAGAAGATTTGCGGTTTTATTGCATGTATTCGCTGCTGTACTCGGCAGGGCTTCGTATCAGCGAATTGCTGAATTTAAAACCGGATGATATAAACATTTCCCGTTCACTGATACATGTGCGACAGGGAAAAGGGAAGAAAGACCGATATACGCTGCTATCCAAACCGTTTATCAATAAACTGGAAGAATATAGGATAGCATATCAGCCGGAAAAGTGGCTTTTTGAACGTGAAGCCGGAGTACAATTCTCTGAAAGTATCGTTTCCAAAAAACTGAAAGAGATAGCCCATGAAGCAGGAATAACAAAAAGAGCATATCCCCATTTGTTCCGCCATTCGTTCGCTACACATTTGATAGAACAAGGAACAGACTTGAAAATCATAAAAGAACTGTTGGGGCATGAAAATATTAAAACCACCGAGATGTACGTCCATATTGCAGACACTTACAAAAGCAAAATTAAAAGTCCGTTGGACGATATTTTAGAAGAAGAGATTTAATAAAATACTTAGAGAAAATAACAGCGGAACATTAAATGACCGCTGTTAGCATAACGTTAGCAACTGAGTAAAAAAAGTAAAATATGGAAATAAATTTTATAGCTAATGACATAGTATATGAAGTAACAGAAGATAATTCATTTTTAATAGGCTTTGCAGACGATAAAAATGAACCAAATGAGTATGTTATTGTCGAAAGAGCATTAGAGTTTGATGAACAGGATATTAAATTGGGAATGGATTCATACTATTTTGAATATTCAGACCAATCTAATTCTGGTTATGGCTTATGCAGCAAAGTCGTCTTACGTCAAAATGGAATTGTCTTTTCGATAAAACATAAATGAATGGATGATATTACTTCAATAATTGTATCATATAAGGAACATATAATTGAAGACATAAAAGAGTATAGAAAAATACTTTCAAATATCTTCGGAGATATTTTGGTTGTTGAATAAGTTGCTAACAAACAGCACTGCCGCTGAAAAAGCGAAACGCTGCCAAACATTATCGGTAATTCAAAACAAACAAATGTATGGAGATATATGATATAAATACAATTTACAATCAATATAAAGGATTTGTCGATTCTAACTACTCAAAGCAGAAAGATGAAGTAGAACTGATAGTTAGACAAAAACGGCTATTTTCTATAATGAATGATACGAAATGGCTAAAACTGCAAACCGCAATTTTAGCTATACCGGAATTTGAACCTGCATACAGTGTTCAATTATTGACCGATGAGATTGAGCATTCTCCTGTATTTGGGAAAGTACCGACTTATCTAGGGTGTTGGGAACTTTTATATGAAAATTACGAATACAGTCCGCCACCATTCTTTAATATTGAATGGATGTCTATTCAGCCTTTGCGTGAAATTTACAGAGGAAGATTAGTAAATCCCGAAATTATAGATAAATCAAGCATTTTGTTGGACATTCTTAATAAATATCATATACCGTTTGAGAAAGAGGATGAACATACATTTGTAATCTATGGGTATAAATGATGAATAAACCGATAACAAGCACCTGTGCTACCTAAACGGTGGCAAGCTGCAAACCATTACCAATAACGAATTATGAAAACAATATAAGCTATGTATAAGATAAAGACATCAGAGTTGCTTTCTGATAAAAGTATAGTTAAAGATTTGATAAATATTGATGCTGTCAAAAATATATCAGATGATTTGTTTGAAACAAAACATCATTATCTGATGGTAGCTTACTCACTTGAATATAAAATTGAGTTCTCTTTTGATAAAGCAAATAATGTATGTCAATATATTATGGTTGAAGAAAACGAAATAAATAGAGAAAAGTAAAAGATCAATATTGAATTTATTGACGATATATTCATTTTGGGGAAACATATAGATGTTGTAAAAGATAATTTCAAGACTAATATATCACAAAATGATTCTGTAAGAATTGGCAACATAGAGTTGTATTTCTTAGAAAATAAAGTTGATAGCTTATATTATTTCCCAAATCAAAACATTGATAACAATCACCTTAACAGCTAAACGCTGTTAGCTGAATCCCATTATTGTGACAAATAAAATTATAAAAATGGAAGAATTAGAAAAATTATTGATAGAAGAAATTGAAGCTAATATTGAAACAACATTCTTATACCAATTTCATGAGAATAATTTTTTTGATAGAGAGAAGTTTCAATTGCTTATTATTAATGTTAATAGAATGGCAAACTATTACATAAGCAATGGTAGAACTGAATATTACAAAAAAATAGCGGCTGGTATAATTGATAGGTTTGAATATATTCTATGTTGCTTTTATTGGCATTTAGCGCCAAATGACCTATGTTCTATTATAAATTATAACGATATAAAAGATGAAATTTCAGATTATTGTGATGAAATGCGAGAGGTAACAGGCAAATTGATTTTATAGTATAATAATCGCGATAACAAACAGCATTACCGACTGAAAAGCGGAACGCTATCGGACATTAGCAACAATTAAAATAAAAACAATATGAAAAGAGCCTTTGTGTATAAAGATGAAAAATCCCATAAGTTTTGGTGGATTGATTATAGTGACTGTAGCTTTGCTGTAAATTATGGGAAGTATGGAAGTATTGGGAAATATGAAGTCAAAGAGTTTGATTCGGAAGAAGAATGTTCCAAAGAAGCGGAGAAGTTAATCCGCTCAAAAGTTAAAAAAGGATATGCTGAGGATGAAAACTTTGACTTCCTGAACCGATTATATGCCGGCGGCTGGGATGAGGAATATGGGTTCCATCCCAAAACATCGCATCCAAGATTTGCCGAACATTTCAGCGATGAAATCTATTATTCGGAAGGAGATGAAGAAACACCCTTCGGAAGTGATGAAGGACATGATACACTACAAATCTTGTTTGAGGCAGTAAGAAAAAATCCCAATCTTGACTTTCTCGACTTTCCCCGAAAATTGATAGAACAAGACTGGGGTATGAAGTACATTCCCATCGAGACTCTTGATGCCGACAAAGTAAAAGAAATGGCAGCCGACAAGGAAATGGATATGATTCAAAGTGATATGACGACCTATGCTACCGCCTTTGCACAGATAAAAATAACCGGCTCTATTTCATCTGAGTTGAAGGAATGTGGAATTAAAGCTATAAAAAGATTTGCATTGATTGAGGGCATTCCTTGGAATGAAAATGAAATCCAAAGTAAAATGATAGAAGATCTCCAATCATTTAGCTTTATTCTTTGAAGGTATGTTGCTAACAAGCACCTGTGCCGCCTAACGGCTGCAAGCTGCAACCCATTAGCATTAAAATAAAGATAATGAATAAATTAGAGTACAACAATATTGCTGATATATTAAATATGATGTGTAAAAGACCTAAGATGTATTTTGAAAATCCAACTATAAACAATATGTTTCGTTTTTTGGATGGCTATTATATGTCTGAAGTCATTCACACTCCAGAAAAAGACAGAATGGAGCGCAATAAACGAGATGAATTGTTTTGGAATAGTTTCTATAAATTTCTTACCAATAAGTATAATAAAGAAATAGTAAATAAAAATATATCCTCATATTACATCATCGAAGACATGTTAAAAGAAATCTCAGCAAATAAAGAGGATAATTTTGAGTTATTTGTAGATAACTTCAATGAATTTTATCGTAAGAACATCAATCTAAGAGAAATATAATGCTAACACTCACCTGTGCCGCCCAACAGCGGCAAGCTGCAAACCATTAAACGCAATAATAAAAATATGGAATTGAAAGATAATTTGTATAACCAAATAGAATCCCTATCGGAAAAGGGAAATGAGGCAATGGAAAATGAAAGGTATGATGAAGCCATTTCATTTTTCCAGCAAGCCTATAACTTATTGCCTGCCCCTAAAGAAGAATGGGAAGCCTATACTTGGATAATGGTTTCTATTGGAGATGCTTATTTCTCCAAACAAAAATATCAATCGTCTTTAGAATGTTTCAGAAAATGTTACAACAATGGCGATGTCGATAATCCTTTTATTCTACTACGTATAGGGGAAAACTCTTTAGAACTGAACGATAGTGAAATGGCAAAAGAGTTTCTGTTGCGTGCTTATATGCTTGAAGGAAAAAAGATATTCAAACATGAATCTAAATATCTTCAGTGGCTATCGAATAACGTTGAATTAAAGAAAATTCGGAAAAAGAACACTCAACAGGAAATAATCATCAAACAGAGTTCACCAGATAACGATGTTACACCTGCATGTATGGAATCATCAGATGAATTGAATAATCAGGAAAACCAATGGCTGAATAAAGTCGTACCATTTTCCCGGAAACAAGAGTATGACGAAGTTTTAAAGATTAGCAAACATTATTGGGGTATGCTCCCGGAACCCAAAATGACTACTGAGTTCAGCTATCATCTTGTGAATACATTAACTATAACGTATTTAAAAATGGAGCAATTTGATATGGCTCTACACTGGGCAAAAGTTTATGATACTTTTGATTTTGCATCTACCGGTCGAATTGATAGCGGAGAAAAGGATTATTATGTAGCCATTGCATATTATGAAAATGGAGTATTTGAAAAAGCACAGGAGTATTTCTCCATTGCCAATAAAAAATCTAAAGGACGATGTTTCCAACTTTTATTTGGAGATAAGTATAAAAAGGTATTCAAGGGCAGCGTTTAACAAGCGGCTCAACCGTCCTTAAAGTCGGTTAGCCACTGGACATTATCAATAATAAAGCAAGTATATGGAAAACTATAAAAAACAAATTCAGTC
>ERZ839767.2865-NODE-2865-length-21159-cov-4.125663_pt1 | contig 21159 bp, 19 predicted proteins | sample MGYA00519879_ERZ839767 | MGnify/ENA primary metagenome ERZ839767 (study PRJEB31850, sample SAMEA3708852) | human gut metagenome | biome: human gut; feature: human-associated habitat; material: faeces | place: China | collected 2014 ...
CCGCCGACGGAACCTGAACAGGAACGGCTTCCTACTTTTTATGCAGGTCCGGGTCGTCGTGCCTTTCTGAATTAAATCCCAACTAATCTAATTTCAACCCTTTGAATAAATCTCCGAGACTTGTACCAATCTCCTCAGCTTTAGGAATCTCTACATGGATTTCCTCTTCTTCTTTTTTCTCTTCTTCAAGAGCTTTCATGCTGAGACTGATCTTACCGTCTTTTACGCCGATGATCTTTACATTTACCTCATCTCCGACATTTAACACATCAGAAGGTGATTTGATCCGTTTTAAACTGATCTGGGAGATGTGTACCAGCCCGGAGAGTCCGTCGCCGAGATCTACAAATGCGCCGTAGTTCTGAAGACTTTCTACCGTACCAGTTACTATGCTGCCGACTTTAACAGCTGCAATTCGGGCTTCTCTTTCTTTTCTTGCTTTTTCCTGTAGGATCTCACGTGCAGAGAGCACAAGGCGGTTATTGGCTTCATCTACATCAATGACCCTGACTTCAATATCTTTTAACAGATATGTTTCCAGATCTTCGATATAAGAAAGAGATAATCTGGATGCAGGAATGAATCCGCGGATTCCCTCGATCATGGCAATGGCTCCGCCGTTCACGATTCCTTCTACTTTTACAGGCAGGATCGTGCCTTTTTCCATATAAGATTTTACTACGTTCCATGGATTTGCATCATCGAAATGTTCCTCAAGGTCAGCCATTGTAACAGCTGCTTCTGTCTGTGTTTGTTCGTGTAATAATTCTTCGCTCATAGTGTAATAATTCCCTTCTTAGTAATAGTAAGAACATGCAAATAACATGTTCTCCAGTATTAATTTCAGTATAGCATAGAACCATAATATTGTTCAAAGAAAAATACGAAATACATGGAAATAAAGGTTGACGAAACTTCAAAAAGATGGCAAGCTTAATACTTGAAGGATATAAGCAAAAGGATGTGAAAGATAAAAGATGGCTAAAAAAGAAGAAAAAATATACGTTGTAGGACATAAGAATCCAGATACGGATTCCATCTGTTCGGCAATTGCCTATGCGAATTTAAAAAGAGAAATAACCGGTAATGATTATGTAGCCAAAAGAGCCGGTCAGATAAATGAAGAGACACATTATGTATTACAGAAGTTTGGGGTAAAAGTACCGACACTTCTTGAAAATGTAAAACTGCAGGTAAAGGATATGGATATCCATCAGATTGATGGTATCGGTCCGAATGTGTCTATGAAAGATACATGGATAAAGATGAAGGAGAATAATATCAAGACCATTCCTATATTAAGAGACGAAGAACTTCTTGGTGTGATTTCCACAGGAGATATTGCAACATCTTATATGGAAGTATATGATAACATGATCCTTTCCAAAGCAAAAACACAGTACCGTAACATTATGAATACACTGGATGGAGAGATGGTAACCGGTAATGAACACGGATATTTTACCAAAGGGAAAGCGGCAATCGGTGCGTCCAGTCCGGAACTGATGCAGGAATTTATTGAAAAGGATGATCTGGTGATTCTTGGAAACCGTGTAGAGTCACAGATGTGTGCCCTGGATATTGATGTAAGCTGCATGGTTGTCTGCCAGAATGCGGAGGTTTCAAAAGAAGTGATCAAGCGTGCAGATGAACAGAGTACGGTGATCATCAGTACGCCACACGATACATTTACCGCGGCAAGACTGATCAACCAGAGTGTCCCGGTTAAGCGCTTTATGACGAAGGCACCTCTGATTTCTTTCCATATGAGTGATTATGTGGAAGATATCAAGGAAGTGATGGCAAAGAAGAAGTACCGTGATTTCCCGATCATTGACAGACATGGAAAGTTCAGGGGATTCATATCCAGACGTCGGTTTTTAAATGTAAGTAAGAAGAAAGTAATTCTGGTAGATCATAACGAGAAGAATCAGGCTGTAGACGGTATCGAAGAAGCAGAGATTGTGGAGATCATCGATCATCACAGACTGGGAAATATAGAGACAATGGGACCAGTGTTCTTCCGTAACCAGCCAGTAGGATGTACCGCAACGATTGTATATCAGATGTACAAAGAAAATGATGTGGAGATCAAGCCGACAATTGCAGGACTTCTGTGTTCGGCAATTATTTCAGATACACTTTTATTCCGTTCACCGACCTGCACACCGCTGGATGAAAAGATTGCCAAAAAACTGGCGAAGATTGCGGGTATCAATCTGGAAGAACAGGCACAGGCGATGTTCAAGGCAGGAAGCAGCCTTGCCGGAAAGACAGCAGAAGATATTTGCTTCCAGGATTTTAAGCAGTTTACAGTCAATGATATGGTATTTGGCGTAGGACAGTTGAATTCCATGAGTAAAGAGGAACTGCAGAAAGTAAAAGAGATGCTGACACCATATCTTCCGAAAGTACTGGAGAAGAATGGAGTGCAGATGGTGTTCTTTATGCTGACAGACATTCTGGATGAGTCGACAGAACTGTTATGCTGTGGGGCAAGGGCAAAAGAGTATATCATTGATGCATTTGACCTGAAAGAAAACACGGAGAAGATGATCTTAAAGGGTGTGGTATCTAGAAAGAAACAGCTGATACCGACTTTGGTAAGTGAATTACAGCAGTAAAGGAAGCGGGGGAGAAGATATGGCAAAGCAGATCTGGAAACCGGGAAATATGCTGTATCCGCTTCCGGCTGTGATGGTAAGTACTGCAGATAAATCCGGCAGATCGAATATCATAACAGTTGCGTGGACAGGAACAGTATGTACGAATCCGGCGATGCTGTATATATCTGTAAGACCGGAACGATATTCGTACAATCTTTTGAAAGACAGCGGAGAGTTTGTAGTAAATCTGACGACCGAGAAGCTGAAAAAGGCAACAGACTGGTGCGGTGTACGTTCCGGTCGTGATGTCGACAAATGGAAAGAGATGCATCTGACGGCCGGCAAAGCGTCAAAGCTTGATCATGCACCGATCATAGAAGAATGTCCGGTGAACATTGAGTGTAAAGTAACAGAGATAAAAGAACTTGGTTCGCATCATATGTTTCTGGCAAAAGTAGAGGCTGTTCAGGTAGGAGAAGAATATCTGGATAAAAAGGGAAGACTACAGCTGGGAAAGGCCGGACTTCTGGCATATTCTCACGGAGAATATCTGACATTGGGAAAGACTCTCGGAACATTTGGATGGAGTGTCAGAAAGCTTTCTGCGTCGGGAAGAAAAGCGGCATCACGAAAACGAAAGAAATAAAAACAAAATAAATGTAGGGCGTCAGAATGCTGACGCTTTTTTTAATTCCATGCGTTCGAAATAAGGGTATGAGCATGGAATTTTCTGTCTTTGCATATAGTAAAATGAAATGGTGGTATGTGGGGACAGCATGGAATTAAATCGGGATTATGAATCTGCTGCAATATATAAATGGCGGAAGAAGAGAAAGAAAGCATTTGTTTTGTTCATTTGCATAGTTGGAATCTGTTTTCTTGTGACAAGGATGGTGCGGGTGGAAGATAAGACAACGGTGAAAGTTCATAACATGCATACGGAACAGAATGAAAAAGCCATTCGGTATGTTGCATCAAATATGATAAAAGAGGATCCAAAGATTGCAATTACCTTTGATGACGGACCAAGTCCGGCATGGACTCCGCAGCTTCTGGATGGATTGAAAGAGCGGAATGTAAAAGCAACATTTTTTCTGATCGGAGAAAACGCAAAAAATAATCCGGAACTGGTAAAGAGGGAAGCGGAAGAAGGACATCTGATAGGCAATCATACCTATCATCATGTGGAAATCACACGGGTTCCGGATGAGACGGCACAAGAAGAAATACTGATGACAAATGAAGTGATCACCGGAATTACCGGAGAGGAAGTCTCTTATATGAGACCGCCGTTTGGAGTCTGGCAGAAGAATCTGGAGAGGAAATTGGATGTCATGCCTGTGTTGTGGACCATAGATCCGCTGGACTGGACAACGGACAATGAGGATGAAATTATCAATAAAGTAGTGACGCAGGCGGGGGAAAATGATATTATTTTATTACATGACTGTTATGAATCTAGTGTGAATGCAGCACTACGTATAGTGGATATTTTGCAGAAAGAAGGGTTTGAATTTGTAACAGTCGATGAACTGATAATGAATTAGAGTTGTACTCTTGTGGTTCAACTAAATGGAGATGAAAGAATGGATTTATTTGATTATATGCGGGAGCAGAACATGGAAAAGGAAGCTCCGCTTGCATCCAGACTGCGGCCGACAACATTGGAAGAAGTAGTGGGACAACAGCATATTATAGGAAAAGACAAATTGCTTTACAGGGCGATCAAGGCGGACAAATTAAGCTCAGTCATTTTTTATGGTCCTCCGGGAACTGGGAAGACCACGCTTGCCAAAGTAATTGCCAACACGACCAGTGCGGAATTTACCCAGATCAATGCAACGACTGCGGGTAAAAAAGATATGGAAGAAGTGATTGCCAAAGCAAAAGAGATGCAGGGAATGTACCGTAAGAAGACCATCCTGTTCGTAGATGAGATCCACAGATTTAATAAAGGACAGCAGGATTATCTGCTTCCGTTTGTGGAGGATGGTACGATCATCCTGATCGGTGCAACGACGGAAAATCCGTATTTTGAAGTAAATGGGGCGCTGCTTTCCAGATCGAGCATTTTTGAGTTGCAGCCGCTTGCAAAAGAAGATATTAAGACGCTGATCACGAGAGCGGTCTATGACACGGTAAAAGGTATGGGAAGTTATCAGGCAGTGATAGAGGAAGATGCATTGGAATTTCTTGCAGATATTTCCGGCGGGGATGCCAGAAGTGCATTGAATGCGGTTGAGCTTGGTATCCTGACAACAGAACGGGGGGCAGACGGAAAGATTCATATAACACTGGATGTTGCGTCCGAATGTATTCAGAAACGGGTAGTCAAATACGATAAGACCGGGGATAATCATTACGATACGATCTCTGCATTTATCAAAAGTATGCGGGGTTCTGATCCGGATGCGGCAGTGTATTATCTTGCAAAAATGCTGTATGCAGGAGAAGATATCAAGTTCATAGCCAGGCGTATTATGATCTGTGCATCGGAAGACGTCGGAAATGCAGATCCGATGGCACTCACAGTAGCAGTATCTGCGTCCCAGGCAGTCGAAAGAATCGGTATGCCGGAAGCACAGATCATCCTTTCACAGGCAGTCACTTATGTGGCAACTGCCCCAAAGAGTAATGCCTCATATATCGCAATCGCTGATGCAATGGCAAGTGTGAAGAGGACAAAGACGACTGTTCCGTCACATCTGCAGGATGCTCACTATAAAGGAGCACAGAAACTGGGACACGGAACCGGATATAAATATGCTCATGATTATCCGCACCATTACGTAGAACAACAATATCTTCCGGACGAGATCGCCGGAGAAAAATTCTATGTGCCGAGTGAGAATGGGCATGAGAGGGAGATTAAAGAGTGGATGCAGTATATTCGGAAGAATCAGTAATTCCGGGATGTTATTTATTGACCGGAGTATCCTCTTTCTAAAAAATATCTAAACAGTGTTGACAAAAATATGCGGGAGTGCTATCTTAATAGTCGAAAGGTGTTAGCACTCAGATATAAAGAGTGCTAATAACCCAAAACCGAAAGGAGGAGGTACCGGTGATAAATTATGAAGAACTGAGTGAAAGAAAATTGAAAATACTTCATGCAGTCATTCAGAATTATCTGGAGACAGGAGAACCGGTTGGTTCCAGAACAATTTCCAAATATACGGATCTGAATTTAAGTTCAGCAACGATTCGTAATGAGATGGCTGATCTGGAAGAGATGGGATATATCATCCAGCCTCATACGTCGGCAGGACGTATTCCTTCGGACAAAGGATACAGGCTCTATGTAGACATGCTGATGGAGGAGAAAGAGCAGGAATTAAATGAGATGCAGGAGCAGATGCTTGATAAGGCTGACAAGATGGATCAGCTTCTGAAGCAGGCGGCAAGGGTTCTTGCAACGAATACAAATTATGCAACGATGGTTTCCACTCCGATGAACAATTCGAATAAGATTAAGTTCATTCAGTTGTCTATGGTAGATGAGGAACAGGTGATTGCAGTCATTGTACTGGGCGGCAATGTGATCAAGAACAAGATCATCAACATTGACGAACCGATCAGTAATGAGAATCTGCTGAAGTTAAACATGCTGCTGAATACAACGCTCAACGGCATGGCGATTGAAGAGATCAACCTGGGTCTGATCGCCAGATTGAAAGAGCAGGCAGGAATCCACAGTCAGGTAGTCGGATATGTTCTGGATGCAGTTGCGGATGCCATTCATCTGGATGATGACATGCAGATTTATACAAGCGGTGCAACGAACATTTTTAAATATCCGGAGCTGAGTGATAATCAGAGTGCACAGGAGATCATCAGTGCATTTGAAGAAAAACAGCAGTTATCCGAGCTGGTAACCCAGACCCTGGCAAAGGAAGACAATACCGGAATCCAGGTATATATCGGTGATGAGACGCCGGTACAGACCATGCGGGACTGCAGTGTGGTAACCGCAACGTATGAACTGGGTGATGGGATGAAAGGAACGATAGGAATTATCGGACCGAAACGTATGGATTATGCGCATGTTTTAAAATCTATGAAGCGTCTCCAGACAGAACTGGATCAGATGTTTCATAAGAATGATAGAAAGGTGGAATAACCCTTGGAGAATAAGCAGGAAAAAAGTCAGGAAGATATGGTAAAAGAAGCTGTGGAAGAAGCCAAAAAGTCTGCAGCTGAGACTGAATCTGCAGAAGCTGAGGCGGAAGAGACAGAAGAAACTTCCGAAGAAGCCGGAAGCGAAGAAGCCAAAGAGGATGCAGAAAAGAAAACTGGCAAAAAATTATTTGGTAAAAAGAAAGATAAAAAGGACGAGAAGATAGAAGAACTGACAGATAAGCTTACTCGTCAGATGGCAGAGTTTGATAACTTCCGCAAACGTACAGAAAAGGAAAAGTCCCAGATGTATGAAGTTGGAGCGAAAGATATCATAGAAAAGATTCTTCCGGTTGTAGATAACTTCGAAAGAGGATTAGATGCGGTAAAGGAAGAAGAAAAAGAAGATCCGTTCGTTCAGGGAATGGAAAAGGTATACAAACACCTGGTTACCACACTTGAAGGAATAGAGGTGAAGCCTATTGAAGCAGTAGGTCAGCCGTTTGATCCGAATTTCCACAATGCGGTGATGCATGTGGAAGATGAAAACTTTGGTGAAAATATTGTTGCCGAAGAATTTCAGAAAGGTTACACATACCGTGATTCGGTCGTAAGACACAGCATGGTAAAAGTAGCAAACTAGAAACAAGCATATTCACAATTATCAGAATAAAGAATAATACAGGAGGAAATTTATCATGGGTAAAATTATTGGTATTGACTTAGGAACAACAAACAGTTGCGTAGCCGTAATGGAAGGTGGACAGCCGACAGTTATCGCCAACACAGAAGGCGCAAGAACAACACCATCTGTAGTTGCATTTACAAAGACTGGTGAGCGTCTTGTCGGAGAACCTGCAAAACGTCAGGCAGTAACAAACGCAGAGAGAACGATCTCTTCTATCAAGAGAGAGATGGGAACCGATTATAAGGTAACAATTGAAGATAAGAAATATTCTCCACAGGAGATTTCAGCAATGATCCTTCAGAAATTGAAAGCAGATGCAGAAGGATATCTCGGAGAGAAAGTAACAGAGGCTGTTATCACAGTACCTGCTTACTTCAACGATGCTCAGCGTCAGGCAACAAAGGATGCTGGTAAGATCGCCGGTCTTGATGTAAAACGTATCATCAACGAGCCGACAGCAGCAGCACTTGCATATGGACTTGACAACGAGAAAGAACAGAAGATCATGGTATATGACCTTGGTGGTGGTACATTCGATGTATCAGTTATCGAGATTGGTGACGGAGTTATCGAAGTATTATCTACAGCCGGTAACAACAGACTTGGTGGAGATGACTTCGACCAGAAGATCACAGATTACATGATCGCTGAATTCAAGAAACAGGAGGGTGTTGACTTATCTACAGATAAGATGGCACTTCAGAGATTAAAAGAAGCAGCTGAGAAAGCTAAGAAAGAACTTTCATCAGCAACAACAACAAATATCAACCTTCCATTCATCACAGCTACAGCTGAAGGTCCAAAACATTTTGATATGAACCTTACAAGAGCAAAATTCGATGAACTGACACATGATCTTGTACTGAAGACATCTGAGCCGGTACAGAGAGCATTATCAGACGCTGGCATCACAGCTTCTGAACTTGGTCAGGTACTGTTAGTTGGTGGATCTACACGTATCCCGGCAGTACAGGAAGAAGTAAAACGTCTGACAGGTAAAGAGCCAAGCAAATCTCTGAACCCGGATGAGTGTGTAGCACTCGGAGCATCTGTTCAGGGTGGTAAACTTGCAGGAGATACAGGCGCCGGCGACATCCTTCTTCTGGATGTAACTCCACTGTCACTGTCTATCGAGACAATGGGTGGCGTAGCTACTCGTCTGATCGAGAGAAATACAACAATTCCTACAAAGAAGAGCCAGATCTTCTCTACAGCTGCTGATAACCAGACAGCCGTTGATATCAATGTAGTACAGGGCGAGAGACAGTTCGCAAGAGATAACAAATCCCTCGGACAGTTCAGACTGGACGGAATCGCACCGGCTCCACGTGGAATTCCACAGATCGAAGTTACATTCGATATCGATGCAAATGGTATCGTAAATGTATCTGCAAAAGACCTTGGAACAGGAAAAGAACAGCACATTACGATCACAGCTGGATCTAACATGTCTGATGAAGATATCGATAAAGCTGTAAAAGAAGCTGCTGAATTCGAAGCTGCAGATAAGAAACGTAAAGAAGCGATCGATGCAAGAAACGAAGCTGATTCTATCGTATTCCAGACAGAGAAAGCCTTAGAAGAAGCAGGAGATAAAGTAGATCCTACAGAAAAAGCAGCTGTAGAAGCTGACTTAAAAGATTTAAAAGATCTTGTAGAAGCTACAAAAGATCAGGATATGACAGATGCTCAGGTTGAAGATCTGAAAGCTAAGAAAGACAAACTGATGACAAGTGCTCAGAATTTATTTACAAAGATGTATGAAGCAGCAGCACAGGCTCAGCAGGGAGCTCAGGGAGCAGCAGATGCAGGAGCAAACCAGGGAGCAGCAAACGATGATGTTGTAGATGGTGACTACAAAGAAGTATAATTTTAAAGAGAAGGTAGACTAAAAATGGCGGAAAAAAGAGATTACTATGAAGTGCTAGGCATTGATCGTAATGCTTCAGCATCAGAAATAAAGAAAGCCTACCGAAAACTCGCCAAGAAATATCATCCAGATACGAATCCTGGAGATAAAGAGGCAGAAGCCAAATTTAAAGAAGTAACAGAAGCTTATGAGATATTAAGCGACTCTGAAAAGAAAGCGCAGTATGACCAGTATGGTCATGCTGCCTTTGAGCAGGGTGCTGGCGGATTTAATGGCGGCGGATTTGGCGGTTTTGATTTCGGTGGTGATATGGGAGATATCTTTGGTGATATTTTCGGAGGTATGTTCGGTGGAGGAAGCCGTGGCGGAGCAAGACAGGCTAATCGTCCGACACAGGGATCACATATTCGTGCAAGAATCCACGTAACATTTGAAGAAGCAGTCTTTGGTACATCAAAGAAAATAGAAATTACATTGAAAGATGAATGTACAACATGTCACGGAACCGGTGCAAAACCAGGGACAAGTCCAGAAACATGTCCAAAATGTCAGGGACGTGGTCAGGTTGTATTTACACAGCAGTCTATGTTTGGAACGGTGCAGAATGTTCAGACATGCCCAGATTGTCATGGAACAGGTAAGATCATTCGTGATAAGTGTCCAGATTGTCATGGAACAGGTTATGTAAGCAATCGTAAGACGATCGAAGTGACAGTACCAGCAGGTATTGACAACGGACAGAGTATCCGTATCCGTGGAAAAGGAGAACCAGGTACAAATGGAGGCCCAAGAGGAGATCTGTTAGTAGAAGTGATCGTAGAAAGACATCCAAAATTTCAGCGTCAGGATACAACAATCTATTCAACAGAGCCAATTTCCTTTACACAGGCAGCACTTGGTGGTAAGATCCAGATTCCTACAGTCGATGGACCATACGAATACACGATCAAACCAGGAACACAGACAGACACCAGAATCCGCTTAAAAGGAAAAGGTGTGCCAATGGTACGTAATAAGAATGTACGAGGAGACCACTATGTAACACTTGTCGTTCAGGTACCAGAACACTTAAACGGAGAGCAAAGAGCAGCTCTTCAGAAATTCCAGGAAGCTATGGGTGAAGTTCCAAAGAAGGAAGAAGCTCATAAAGAACATAAAGGTTTCTTTGGGAAACATAAAAAGTAATTTGAATGATAATCGTTCAAATGTATATGATAAATAATAAGGATCTCCCGACCATTAGAATTCGGCATGTCATTTTGACAGAATTCTAATGGTCGGGAGATCCTTATTATTATTTATCATATACATGGACGGCTATTCAAACCACCACAGGTGTGTATGTTAAAGGTTATTGGTGTACAATTTATTGATTCATATTATCACTAAAATATAAGTTCAATATTGAAAAATAAACATAATCATGATATTGTATAAATATAAACACAGAGAAGGAGGATCAATGGATGGCAATTGAATATTTAACGGGATTAAATGCGATTGTAATGAAAGCTATTTGGAATATTGAAAAGAGGCAGGGCAGAGTAATAATACAGGATTTGGTGGAAGAAATAAAAAGGAATACAGGGAAAGAATATCATAGGAATAGTGTTTCGACTTATTTGAGAAGATTGGAGAAGAAAGATTTCATAGAGACAAAGAAAGAAGGAAGAAGAAGTTTTATTTGTTCGAAAGTCGATGAATCAGATTATCATAAAGTGCAGTTTGAGCAGATGAAAAAAGTATGGTTTGATGATTCATGGGATGAATTTTCAGTAGCTCTTTCTGATGTAGTAAAACAAGAGGAGAATGATAAATTACGGAGGTTGATCGATGATCTGGATGATTCAGCAGATTAGCATTTATATATTGTGCTATTTATTTATCTGTCTTCTCATAGGAAGTATATTGTTTCTTATATGGAAGATTCTATGTAAAAAGATGGAGGAGAAAGGATTTGTCAGGCTGAATTATGGATTGTTAAAGATTGTCATCTTGTTTTTTTTGATTCCTTTTCCAATTGTAATCTTAAGGACGGTTCTTTGGGATGGAATTACCTTTTTGGTAAATGATAGGATAGGAAATTTTGCAATATGTATGGTAGGGATATGGGGAATAGGATTTGGAATCAGCATATGGAAAAGCAAACGTAAGGAGAGGGTATTTTTAGATATATGTCAGTCAGGAAAAACATGTAGAGAATGGATTTCAAAGCAAGCGCTAGAATTAATGGAAAAATTTGAGATTCATAATTCTGTAAGTGTTGAATACAACCCATTTGTACAGACACCGATGGTATATGGAATAAGGAATCCAAAAGTTTTACTTCCGACAGAAGAATATACCACAGACCAGCTAAAGATTATTTTATTGCATGAGCTGACACATATAAAACATAAGGATATCTTTTGGAAACTATTATGTAGAATGATTTTACTGATCTACTGGTTTTATCCATTAAAACGTCAAATATTTAAAGCAGTGAATGAATGGAGTGAAGTCTATTGCGATTTCAGTGTGATCAATGAGACGGGAAGCAAGAAGGGATATTTTAAGACAATCTATGATATTATGATTCATCAATTTCAGTTCCAGGAATATATCTGTGCAGGAATTGGGGAATGTAACTTGGAACGAAGAATATTAATCGCAAAGAATATTAAGAGAATGAATACGGAGAAATGGATCATAGGTTTTATTTTGAGCATGTGTTTTACACTATTTGGGGGAATCAGTGTTGTTACTGCAATGGAATCAATGCAATTTGGGTATAGAATTTTAGATAGAAATACAACAGAAGAAATTGTGGTAGATGGTACACCAGAAATAATGAATTTAAAATTACACGATAGAGATAATAATGAATTTGAAATTTCAAGAATTAAATATTTACAGAGTAGTGATGCTATTTATAATATAGATAAAATAGAGGCTAAGGAACGCCTAGAAACAAAATGGATATATTTAAGAAAAGGACAGAAAGTATTTTTCAAAATGTATGCTTATGATACAACAAATGAATCTACAAAAAATAGAAAATTGCGTGCAGGAATTATTGACTATTCAAAACATATAAAATATGTTGAGAACAACGAAGAAATTGCTTATATATTTAAAATTCCTAAAAACGGAAAGTATCGATGTTATGTTAGTAATTATAATGATCAAAATATTGAATTATTAGGAGAAATTGAAATTTTAAATGATTAGGAGAAATTTCTAATGATCCAGAATTGTTTTCGAGAGAACATAAGATTTCTATGAGTGTTAATCCAAATACAGAAAAAAGGGTAGGCAGTTATAAATTAAAAGCTAATCAATATGTTACGTTAAAAATTTCATATTCTTCAACTAATAAAATAAGAGTTGGAATTGTTAGTAAGAGTAGAAAATATGTGGCATTAAAAAATATTAAATCAAATGATATACAGAGAATAAAAGTAGGGGAAACAGATACATATTGGATATTTGTGCAAAATAACTCAAATAAAAAAATAACAGTTAATGGGATATATATATTAAATAGATGATAGGTAATATATTTATTTATCAAAAGAAGGTGATGCTTATGATTTAGGGAAAATCCATATAACACGAATGGCGACCAACCAAAAATCCTTTCAAAAGGATAAGTATTATATGGATATAGAGAAGTATATCATAAATTATAGTTTAAAACAAAATAATTATAAACAAAGTTTTCTTAGGTTCTCTGAAGAAAGGAGGCAAATATGTTTAAAATTGCAAAAAAATTAACAATTATAATGTTATCTGCAAGTATGATATTTTCTTGTTCTGGGATCATTGCACATGCAGAAAGGGTAAAAGATAAAAAACAACAATACTATCAGGCATATGAAAAAATTATCAAAGAAGCAAACGAAAAAATAGGAAGCAAAGATTTTGAGCTGCTTCCAATTGATGAAATTAATGAGGATGATATGTTAACACCGAAAGAATTTCAAAAGACAGTCAATGCAGCAATTCAATTAGATACTCAAAAACCTGTGATAGATGATAATGGTGGGGAATATTCCAATGAATCTAATGATAATATGTCTGCCAGAGCTTCTGGAGAAACAGTGACAGAAAGTCAGAATAAGAAAGTATCTGTGGCTGATAATCATTCTGTTACAATGAAATGTACAGCAACTTTTGTGACACGCTATAATGCATCTAAAAAACGTAGATTTATAACACAAATAAAAAGTGCAAAAATAACGGTAAGTGGTTATGGATTTTCATAGAAGAAGTTACCTACGATTACAAAACGTGTGATCGATGGTGGCAGCCCTTACTTATTTTATTAAAACCTGACACAATGCATCAAAGATTAAAGGCAATTGTTCAAGATCAATCGAAGAATAATTCATAACATAAACATTCTGAAAGTTCACATTGGATGTTTGTCCAACAAAATATTTTGATAATGGCGCAAGTTTGATTCCTTTTGATTTAGAATCAGACATCATATCCATTTCTGTTCTTTCTGTCTTTAATTTCATCATAAAATGAACCCCGGAATCTTCTTCTTTGATCGTAATATATTGATCCAAGGGTGCAGTCTTGAAAATTTCTAAAATGGCATCTCGTTTATTCTGATAATAATTACGCAGTCGGTTGATATGTTTCTCAAAACTTCCACTTTCCATAAAACGAGCCAGCGTATACTGTTCAAAATTAGAAACTGTACAGGAATAAAAAGACAACTTCTTATAAAAAAGTTCTGTCAAAGAAGCCGGAAGTACCATATAACTGATCCTTACGGTAGAAGATAATGTTTTCGTAAAAGTGTTCATATAAATGACTTTATCAGAGATATCAATACTTTGCAGTGTAGGGATCGGTTTTCCGCCAAGGCGTAATTCACTGTCATAATCATCTTCAATGATATAACGATTCTCATCCTTAGAAGCCCAACCAAGCAATTCATAACGACGGCTGATCGGTGTGATGATACCAGTTGGAAAATGGTGGGATGGGGAAAGATGCATAATGTCGATCTGATGATTTTCCAAGGAGTCGATGCAGACACCATGCTTGTCAAGATCGATCGCGGAATAAGACACATGCATACTATCATAGATCTTAGCAATCTTTGGGTAACCAGGATTTTCAATTCCATAAATCTTATCATCTCCAAGAAGCTGGATCAAAAGACCATATAAATATTCTGTCCCAGCTCCAACGATGATCTGCTCTGGGTTTACGACCATCCCGCGAAATGCATGAAGATAATCGGCAATCGCCTGTCGAAGTGCCATAATACCGCCACAAGGTGGGTTTTCCATCAATTGCTGCTGGTTTTCATTTAATAATTCACGCATCGTTCTTGCCCAGATCGTAAAAGGGAAGATCTCACTGTCTGTCTGATTACTTGTAAAGTCCGCAAGATAAGGAACTTTTTCTTTGATAGAAAGTAATGCATTGTCAGGGCCTACAGAATGAGTCTTTGTAAGATTCAACTCACGAAGATCGGCAACATAAAATCCTTTCTTTGGAATGGAATAAATATATCCTTCCGCCATCAACTGCTCATAAGCATTCTCAACAGTGATCACACTGATACCCAGATTTTTTGCGAAACTTCGTTTGGAAGGAAGTTTTTCATGAACGTCAAGATTTTCCAGTATTATGTCGTTTTTGATGCATTTGTATAAATATTCATAAAGGGAATCTGACCCTTTATTTGCAAAGTTATAGGTTAACATGATATGTAAATTCTCCAATCTGGCCTTATTGAACATATTCAAATTGATGATTTTAAAAAGGCCACAAATTAATTATAATCAGTCCCATAGCATATGTAAAGAAAACATAGCAAATGAATTTAGAAAAATACAGTGGAGGCTTACAACATGGAAACAACAAAGAGATACGAATTAAATAAAGAATTGGCACAGATGTTAAAAGGTGGAGTGATCATGGATGTTACAACTCCGGAACAGGCAAAGATCGCACAGGAAGCTGGAGCATGCGCAGTTATGGCATTAGAGAGAATTCCGGCAGATATCAGAGCAGCAGGTGGAGTATCAAGAATGAGTGATCCAAAAATGATCGCAGGAATTCAGGAAGCAGTCACAATTCCAGTGATGGCAAAATGCAGAATCGGACATTTTGCAGAAGCACAGGTTTTAGAAGCAATTGAAATTGACTATATCGATGAGAGCGAAGTATTATCACCAGCAGATGATGTATATCATATCAATAAAAGAAACTTCAAAGTTCCATTTGTGTGTGGAGCAAAAGATCTTGGAGAAGCACTTCGAAGAATCAATGAAGGAGCATCCATGATCCGTACCAAAGGAGAACCAGGAACAGGAGATATCGTACAGGCAGTGCGCCATATGAGAAAGATGAACAGCCAGATCGCACAGTTAGTCAGCATGAGGGAAGATGAATTATTTGAAGCTGCAAAACAGTTAAGAGTTCCATATGATCTTGTAGTATACGTTCACGAAAATGGAAAACTCCCAGTCGTAAACTTCGCAGCAGGTGGAGTCGCAACACCAGCGGATGCAGCCTTAATGATGCAGTTAGGAGCAGAAGGAGTCTTCGTAGGATCAGGAATCTTCAAATCTGGAAACCCAGCCAAACGAGCAGCAGCGATCGTACAGGCAGTGACAAACTTTACAGATGCCAAACGAATCGCAGAATTATCCAAAGACCTTGGGGAAGCAATGGTAGGAATCAACGAACAGGAAATCGAATTATTAATGGCAGAAAGAGGAAAATAAGATGAAACAAGTCGGTGTTTTAGCATTACAGGGCGCATTTATCGAACATGAAAAAATGCTTGAACAACTAGGCGTTTCCTGTATTGAATTACGAAACAAAGAAGATTTAGAAAAACCATACGATGGAATCATCCTCCCTGGCGGTGAAAGCACCGTTCAGGGGAAACTTCTAAAAGAACTTGATATGTTTGATACGATCAAGAAACAGATCGAAGCAGGTGGTCCGATAACGGTTACTCACCCGGAGATCACCCGTTTTTTCATGACGATTCCCGAAGCCTGTCAACTTGTTTTGCAGGCCGGGGCCTTGGGTCATGGCGGTGAAATATTTGTGTTTGATATGGGGAAGGGCGTTAAGATTGTCGATCTGGCTCGCAAGATGATTAAACTTTCCGGTTATGAGGTGGGGAAAGATATTCATATTGTTTTTACCGGTTTGAGGCCGGGAGAGAAATTGTACGAAGAGGTGCTTAACGTGAAGGAGAAGACCTTGCCGACCGTGCATGAACGAATAAAGATTGCTAAGGTACGTGAGTATAATTATGGTGAAGTTACAGATGCGATGAAGGCTCTTGATATAGCTTTACAGACAAAAGATAATTTTGCCGTGGTGAAACAAATGAAATGTATCGTTCCTGAGTTTAAATCAAAAAATTCAATCTATGAATCTATCGATTTTCAAATGGAAGAGGAAGGGGTAGAGCATCATATGGAGGAGGTTTTAAATAAAATTCAGGTGACCGAAAACTTAGAAGTCAGAGAGTAATGGAGAAGACGAATTGGTATGCAGTTTTCACTGCTTTTCGGACGGAAAAACGTGTGAAGGAGCGTTTGGAACAAGCGGGAATCGAGAATTATTTACCTGTACGGGAGGTGGAATTCGTGAGAGACGGGCAGGTGAGGAGATTGGAAATTCCTGTGATTTCGGGGTGTATTTTTGTGCATGTTCCTGAAACGAGTTTACCATCTGTGTTATCAATTTTGGGTGTGATCGCGTTGTTGAGGAAAGAACGGGGGCCGATCGTGATTTCGGACAAGCAGTTGGATAGTTTGCGGATGTTGTGTGAACATGCCGAGACGCTTGAAGTTGTAAATGAGGGATTACCGGGAGAATCTGTTATAGGATTGTTGCTACCGAAAAAGTAGATACTGAATGGTAGAAAAAGATTGAAAAGTGTATTTTTGACACGACTTATTCATTGGAAAAGTGTATCCTTGAGTCTGCATAAACCAAGAAGAAGTGTATTATGTTATACCGGAAAATCGGAGACTATATTGAAAAATATTTGCAATCAGGTTCTAATAAAGTGCTGATTGTAGATGGTGCACGTCAAATAGGAAAATCCTATATTATTCGCTATGTCGGACAAAAATTGTTTCAGAATTACATAGAGGTTAATATGGAAGCGGACAAACTGGGGGATCGGATTTTTGCGGAAGCCAAGACGGTAAATGACTTTTATCTAGCATTAAGTGTCGTGGCGGGAGATAGGATGAAAGGAAAGGAAAACACGCTTGTCTTTATTGATGAGATTCAAGCTTATGATCACTTGCTCACGTTACTGAAATTTCTGAAAGAGGATAATAGATTTACTTATATTGCTAGCGGTTCCTTGTTGGGGGTGATGTTGAAAACCACCTCTTCAATTCCTTTAGGAAGTATAGAAATCAAGCACATGTATCCGATGGATTTCGAGGAATTTTTGATAGCCAATGGTATCGGAGAGTTTGTTATGCAAACCATGCGAATGCATTTTGAGAAACGGCAATCCTTGCCTGATGCTCTTCACGCTAAAATATTGGATTTATTCAAAAAGTATTTGATCGTGGGAGGATTGCCTGATGCGGTGAATACGTTCGTGGAACAGCGTAACGTGATGGCTATTCGTAAGATCCAAGAAGATATTCATGCCCTATACGCCCTTGATGCTTCAAAATACGAGAAGGAACATGCCAGATTGAAAATACAGCGTATCTATAACCTTATACCGTCAAATCTTGAAAACAGGAAAAAGCGGATAATAGCAAAAAGCATTGAGGATAAGAAAGGTAAACGAATGACGGATTATGAAGATGAATTTGATTACCTTATTTCTGCAGGAGTGGCTTTGGAGGTGAGAGCTATCAGTGTTCCGAGTTATCCGTTGATGGAGAATTGTGGAAAGAATTTACTCAAACTTTACTTGAACGATGTAGGTTTGTTGACAGGTTTGTTTTTTAAAAATAATATTCAAGCCATCCTGCAGGATGTGCGAAGTATCAATTTGGGGTCGGTGTACGAGACGGTGGTGGCGCAAGAGTTGCGTGCTCATGGATTTAATCTCTATTACTACGATAACAAAAATAATGGTGAAGTGGATTACTTGATAGATGATGCCGATCAACTTACCGTTTTGCCGTTGGAAATAAAATCCGGGAAGGATTATGCCATTCACAGTGCGCTTAATAAATTGTTGAAAATAAAGGAATACAGTATACACCAAGGTTTTGTATTGTCCAACGAGCAAAAGGTTTATCAAGAAAATGGTATTACCTATCTTCCTATTTATGATATCATGTTTTTTGAACCGGGAACAAAAGTCGTGGGTGAGCTATGATATACCGATAGTTCTTTATTTGGGTTAAGTTTGGGTTACACTACATTTTCTGGGCTGTAATTTTGTTTGGTTGGTTGTTTCGGGGGTAATATCATCTAAAATTTTAGTAAAACAATGTTTGGAAATGAGATTTTAGTTTGTGTTTGATCGTAGGTGAGTTTTAAAATAGTCACTATGAATGATTATATCTGAGATTTTTTTGAGCATTTTTTCTACGCTCTTTTTCACGAGGAGAATTTGCAATAGAATTAGTCATAAATAAACTTCTTCCTACGCCTCGCAAGAAGATTGAATGCCTGTAAAATCAAGGAGGGTGAGAATATATCCATTTGTTGGATTGTATCATGGGGCGATCGTTTAATTACGTTTGGAGCGTTAATAATGTACAAAGGAATTTAGGGTGTAATATGTTTTAGGGATGGGGAATATTTAGAAAATCTACATGAGCCTCATGGTCACTTGTTATGTCGATGATTAAATTATCGTATAAATAGATTCGTGATTAATTGTTTGCTTTAAACTATTTATTGTTGTAACTTCGCATACAAAATATTTGTTTTAATCTATTAATCTATATGGTTGTTTAATGGTAGTTTATCCCGTGAAAAATGTAAATAAAAGAATATTTAATTGAATTCTGATGAATAGAGAACAAAAATTAAAAGGGATAGATCCCTTGATAATGTTTGAACAGGTTTGGACAAATAAGAAAAAATTGTTGTTAATTATTTGTATAGGGGTTGTTGTTGGATTAATTGTATCTTGGAGTATTCCAACTGCGTATACTACAACGATAAAGATAGTTCCAGATCAGTCTACTATTGATAATAGTAATTTTATTTCGGATATTGTTAAAAGTAAACCATTCCTATTAAATTTTTGGAGTTTAGAAGTTTCTAAGCTAGATAAAAGTAAAATTTTATTGCGGAATTATATATTGAATGAATATAAGTTCCCTTGGTGGCGAGATATTATAGAGCTACCTGCTACGATACAAAAATGGAGGTATGGGAAGCCTATTTTTCTTGATACTGTAAATTTATTTCAATTAGCACCAGAACAAGCTACATTTGTAGGGAGAATGAATAAGGACATAAAAGTCCAAATGGATAAACGTAATGGTGTGATGAATTTAATTGTGAGGATGCAAGATCCTATGGTTTCTGCGTTAGTAGCAAATGAAATACTGAAAAAAATGCAAACATTGGTGGCAGAGAAAAAAACATATAAAGCTAATGTTGATGTGAAATTTTATGAGAATCTATTGAATAACGCTCGGCTTAATTATGAAAAAAAGCAGGAAGATTTAAGTAAATATATAGCTTCTCATAGAGAACGTGTTTCTAGTGTTTCAACAATGGAGCAATTTCAATTGAAACAAGACGTAGAATTGGTTTATAAGCCATATGCATCGATGATTGAGGAAGTGGATAAAGCAAAAATGAAAGTTCAAGAAGAAACGCCTACCTTTGCTATAATAGAGCCAGCTTCTGTTCCTTCATATCCAAGTGAACCTAGAACGTTATTAATTATTTTAGGAAGTGTTTTTTTATTCGGATTTTTTGGAATAGTAGGACTTTTGGTTAGGGGAATGTTTAAATGAGAAACTTGATTTCTTTTAATGGACTTTATAATATATTTTTTGTACTAGGTTTTTTCTCATTAACCTATGCGATGAATTTGTATGTCGTTTTTGCTTGTGCTATATTATTTTGTCTTTTTCTAGGATCAGATGTAACGCATCGAAAAGGGTTGTATGTGTATTTAGTAAGTGTTGGTGTCTTAACTACTTTTTATTTGCTTATTCATGATGGAGGGGCAGCTTATCGAATATTTAAAACATTAACATTGATCTGGTTAACGTTTTATATACCTTTGGTAAATGACTTACGAATAACGAAATTACTTCATTGTTTCCTTCTTTTTAATGCCGCATTAATTTATATTGATGTGGTATTATATAATACCTTGGGATTTTCATTGACAACAGGCGTTGAAACGCATGGTTTCATGCGTTTTTCTGGAGTAATAGAAGATTCTAATTTTTTTTCTTATCTGTTATTTGTTTATATTTATTATTTGAAAGTAAAAACTGGGCATTTCAATTATTTTTTGATAGGGGCAGTTTTACTTTCTTTTTCCCTTTCTTTAATAATAACGATGTTTGGTGTCATTATACTTTTTCATGTAAAAAAATTGTGGGTATTGCCAAATAGGAATGTGAAGGTTTTAGGTGGAATGGTTTTAGTTGGAGTGTTTGTTATATATTATGGGATGTTATTTGTCTTGACAACTTTACGTGATGTTGATACTTCTAATGATTATATAGCAGAAAAACTTGTTTCTTTGTCTTTACGATTTGAAAGTCAATTGGAAGCTTTCGATGCTTTAGAATTGAATGATGATTATTGCTGGGGTTTGGGAGCAGGAAAGACTCGTGAAATAACGACAGAAGGAATGAATTTGCATAATTCTTATCTCCAAATCTTATTAGAGATGGGGATAGTTTGTTTGTTAATTGTTTTCGCTTGTGCATTTTATTGTT
>ERZ839767.2867-NODE-2867-length-21154-cov-2.440258_pt1 | contig 21154 bp, 10 predicted proteins | sample MGYA00519879_ERZ839767 | MGnify/ENA primary metagenome ERZ839767 (study PRJEB31850, sample SAMEA3708852) | human gut metagenome | biome: human gut; feature: human-associated habitat; material: faeces | place: China | collected 2014 ...
TGCGCCGCGAAGCTTTTCGAAGGAGAATACCGGCATCTTAATTGCCAAATATGCTGCCTTTGGTGCAAGCCCCGGCTCATAACCAAGATCTCTGATCTTCGCTCCAAGGATCACACGGGAGGCCAGATCAACGATCGGGATACCCGTCACTTTACTGATATATGGAACGGTTCGGCTGGAACGAGGATTTACTTCGATCACATACACCTCATCCTGATATACGATAAACTGAATGTTGATCAATCCAATAACATGCAGCGAACGCGCTAATTTTCTTGTATAGTCAACAAGCACATTCTGAATCTTTTCAGAAATTGTCTGTGCCGGATAAACAGAGATACTATCTCCGGAATGAATACCTGCACGCTCAATGTGCTCCATGATTCCAGGGATCAAAATATCCTCGCCATCACATACCGCATCCACTTCGATCTCCTTGCCCATCAGATATTTATCAATGAGGATCGGATGCTCCTGATGATAACGATTGATCACTGCCATAAATTCTACAATATCCTTATCATTCACGGCAATCTGCATACCCTGTCCCCCCAGTACATAGGAAGGACGAATAAGCACCGGATATCCAAGTTCATTAGCCACCTTAAGTGCTTCTTCTGTTGTAAAGACAGTGTCACCCTTTGCACGAGGAATGCAGCACTCCTCCAAAATATCATCAAAAAGTTCTCTATCCTCCGCAGCATCAACGTTCTTTGCGCTGGTTCCTAATATTTTAACGCCCATCTTCATCAAGGATTCTGTCAGGTTGATTGCTGTCTGTCCACCGAACTGCACAACTGCTCCATCCGGTTTTTCCAAACGAACGATATTCTCAACATCCTCTGGTGTCAACGGCTCAAAATACAATTTATCAGCGATATCAAAGTCTGTACTTACCGTCTCAGGATTGTTATTTACAATGATCGTCTCATAACCTTCCTGCGACAACGCCCACACACTGTGTACAGAGCAATAGTCAAACTCGATACCCTGTCCGATTCGGATCGGGCCGGAACCGAGTACCATGATCTTTTTGCGTTCGTGGTTATCTTCCACTTCGTTTTCGCCATCAAAACAGCTGTAATAATACGGCGTTTCGGAAGCAAATTCTGCTGCGCAGGTATCTACCATCTTAAACGCTGCGGTGATACCATACTCATAACGAAGGTTCTTGATTTCCTCTTCTGTTTTTCCTGTCCAACGTGCGATCACGTTATCCGGGAATTCCATACGCTTTGCCTCTTTGAGAAGTTCTTTATCTAACTTGCCTCCACAAGCTTTGATCTTCTTTTCCATTTCCACTAAGATCGCGATCTTATCAATGAACCATTCATCGATCATTGTGACCTCGTGGATACGATCATAACCTGCAATACCACGGCGAAGAATCTCTGCGATCAAGTAAATGCGGCGGTCATCAACTACATGAAGCTGTTCTAATACTTCCTCATCAGACATATTATCATAATCACCGGTTTCTAAGCAGTCCACATGCTGTGCCAGAGAACGAAGTGCTTTCATCAATCCACCCTCAAAGCTGGTACAGATACTCATAACCTCTCCGGTTGCTTTCATCTGTGTTGTCAATGTACGTTTTGCCGTAATAAATTTATCAAAAGGAAGTCTTGGAATCTTGACAACCACATAATCAAGTGCCGGCTCAAAACTAGCATACGTCTTACCTGTTACCGCGTTCGGGATCTCATCTAATGTGTATCCCAGCGCGATCTTCGCAGATACTTTGGCGATCGGATATCCGGTTGCCTTTGATGCTAATGCAGAAGAACGGCTTACACGAGGGTTTACCTCGATAACAATATATTCAAAAGAGGTCGGATGTAAGGCGAACTGTACGTTACATCCACCGGTAATACCAAGTTCATCAATAATACGAAGTGCAGAAGTACGAAGCATCTGATACTCTTTATCCGACAACGTCTGTGATGGTGCAACAACGATACTATCACCGGTATGTACACCAACCGGATCTAAGTTCTCCATATTACATACCGTAATACAGGTTCCGTTGCTGTCACGCATAACTTCATACTCTATCTCTTTCCAACCGGCGATGCAGCGCTCAACAAGCACCTGTCCTACACGAGAAAGACGAAGTCCATTTGATAAGATCTCCTCCAATTCTTCGCGGTTATGTGCAATACCACCGCCGGAACCACCCAAGGTGTACGCCGGACGAAGAACCACCGGATAACCGATCTTTTCAGCAAACGCAACGCCGTCTTCAATATTTTCCACCAATTCAGATGGTGCACAAGGCTCACCGATGCGCTCCATCATATCCTTAAATTCCTGGCGTCCCTCTGCATTACGGATCGTCTCCGCTGTTGTTCCGAGAAGTTTCACGCCATGAGACTCTAAAAATCCGGACTCTGCTAATTCCATTCCTAAGTTCAGTCCGGCCTGCCCACCCATATTCGGCAAAAGACTGTCCGGCTTCTCAACCTCAATAATGTGTTCGAGCACTTCAACCGTAAGAGGCTCGATATATACTTTATCTGCAATATCTTTATCCGTCATGATCGTCGCCGGATTGGAGTTTACTAAAATAACCTCCATGCCCTCTTCTTTCAAAGAGCGGCACGCCTGCGTTCCGGCATAATCAAACTCAGCAGCCTGTCCGATAATGATCGGACCGGAACCTATTACTAATACTCGCTTAATTCCTTCTAACTTTGGCATACGAAAACCTCATTTCTTTTTGTATTTTATTGACTGTGTCTATTATTTACTCATCATTTTCATAAACTCATCAAAGAGCAGTTCGGAATCCTTTGGGCCCGCATTCGCCTCCGGATGAAACTGTACCGTTTTGATCGGTTCATTTAAGTACAAAAGGCCCTCTACGGTTTTATCATTGACATTGATAAACCACGGCTCTGCCACCGACTTGTCAATGGAGTCTGCATCAACCACATATCCATGGTTCTGTGATGAAATATATACCTTTCCTGTTTCCAGATTCTTTACCGGATGATTCGCACCGCGGTGTCCATATTTCATTTTATAGGTTTTAGCATCATGTGCAAGTGCCATCAACTGATGTCCCAAACAAATCGCAAAGATCGGAATACCGGATCCTGCCAAAACGCGGATCTGCTCGATCACTGCCGTACACTCGGAAGGATCTCCCGGTCCATTAGTGATCATAATGCCGTCCGGCTGCTCTGCGATAACATCCTGTGCCGCAAAATTCTGTGGATAAACAGTAACTTCGCATCCACGATTTAACAGACAGCGTATAATATTCTTCTTCGTTCCAACATCGATCACAACCACTTTTCGCTCTACCGGCACTTCCTCAGAGCCGATATCTCCCGGTTTGTACGTTTCTTTCTCTTTGCAGGATACTTTTTCTACTACACCAACCACTTTATAATCTTTGAGCTTTGGTAAAATTTCCTCCAGATCATAATTCTCATTTGTGGTGATCATTCCATTCATCGTTCCCTTTTCACGCAAGATCTTCGTTAAAGCACGGGTATCAATTCCGTAAATTCCCGGAATATCATTTTCTTCCAAGAAATGCTGTATCGAATCTTCCGAACGGAAATTGCTCGGCATACGGGATAACTCTCTTACGATAAAACCATCCGGCCAGCCTTTTTTCGACTCCATATCTGCATAACATACGCCATAATTACCAATCAAAGGATAAGTCATCGTTACTGCCTGCCCTGCATAACTAGGATCAGTCAGTACCTCCAAATAACCAGTCATCGATGTATTAAATACAATTTCACTGATCACTTCTTTCTGTGCTCCCATACTTTTACCTTCAAAGACAGTTCCGTCTTCTAAGATCAAAAACGCTTTTGTCATCATAGATCCCATTCCTTTCCGTTCAGTTCTAGTATCATTTCAGCAGTCTCAACCATGTTGGTACCACTGTCCATACTTATTTTTTGTATATAGTGATGTGCTTCCTCTTCTGTTATGTGGTTTCGATCCATTAACAGCTCTTTTGCCGTAACGATCTTTTTCTGATCCTGCTCAGAGCGTGCCTTTGGCTTTTTCTTTTGCTTCTTACGCCATCGATAATACTGTGATAGCATTATTTCCAAGGTGCTCATCAGATCCTGTACCTTAAAGGGCATCGGTAGTGCCATCAGACCGCGCACATCGCAGTCTGCCAGTTTTACCGGTGATGCCAGCAATAACATCTGAAACCCCTTAGGGAGATATTCGTGAATCTCGGAATAATGCATATCCGAGAAGCGATAACCACAAATAACAATTCCGCCATCAAGCGAATTTACAGCACTTACAATCTGTGCCCCACTGTCACACACAAGGGTGACATCATGACCATTTTTATTCAAAATCCGCCGAAGATTTTTAGCATCTTCAATCTTTGGAAAAGCGATAATAATATCTGCCATGCTGTCAGCAAACCTCCTATCACGCTTTAAGAATGTTTATATCGTTCCCAGATATTTCTCTCTTTCCCAAAGTGTTACCTGCTTGCAGTACTCATTCCACTCTGCCTCTTTGGTGTGGATCATGTGATTCTTAATGTGGCTTTCTAACACACTATTTAACAGCTCATCCTGTTCAAACTGTTTAACAGCTTCATGCAGGGTTCGCGGAAGATTGCCCTGTGGATTGTTCTCTCCTTCACTTTCTTCCATTGACCGCGGTGGAACCAAGCCCTCTCGGATCCCTTGCAATCCTGCTGCCAGACAGGCTGCAATCACGAGATATGGATTAGAAGCCCCATCCGGACTGCGCAACACGATACGCGCCCCGTCTCCACCAATCGACGTTAAGCGGATCAGTGGACTATCATTGGTAAACGACCAGCCAACCGCAACCGGTGCTAAATATCCCGGTATCAAGCGCTTATAGGAGTTCACGATTGGATTTGTGATCAGGCTCATCCCCTTCATATGACGAAGCATTCCCGCCATAAACTGATACCCATCCGCGCTAATGCCATGTTCATCACTGTCGCTGCAAAAGATGTTCTTGCCATTTTTGCTCAATGAAAACGTAAAATGCGCACCAGAACCTTTGACATGCTTACGAGGCTTCGGCATGAACGTTGCATGTACACCATGTCGTTTTGCGACAGTTCGTACTACCAGACGAGTCGTCATGATATTATCCGCTACTGTCAGTGCATTATCGTGTGCCATCTCCAAAGCATGTTGCGCCGCCTCATCCGAATGATAGGAGCTTTCCACTTCAATGCCCATGTCTGCCAAATATAATACCATGTCACGTCTTGTATTCTCACCGCCATCAGAAGGCCCAACATCAAAATAGCCGCCCCGTTCGGATGACTGATTGGTCGGCTCTCCATTTTCATCCAGATCGAACAGGAAGAATTCATGCTTGATACCTACATCAAGTGTATATCCCATCTGCTCTGCCTCTGCGATGACCTTTTTTAGAATATAACGGCTGCTTCCCTTAAACGGAGTACCATCCGGCTTAACAATGTCACAAATAAAACGTGCCACTTTGCCGTTCTGTGGTCTCCACGGAAAAGTTACAAACGTATCCAAATCCGGAACCAAAAACAGTTCTTCATAGCCAACACCACGGAATCCGTCTACCGCTGCACAGTTAAATCGACACCGACCGCTTAGGATCTTGTCGATCTGATCAACTGTTGTTGCCGTATTTTTCAGATTACCGGCAATATCGGTAAACTGAAGTCGTATAAACTTAACATCTTCTTCTTCAATCAAATCCAGTATATCCTGTCTGGTATACTTTGCCATCATGTCCTCCATTCTGCGCCTGTGTAAGGGGCTCATCATGCTAACTATGTCTTTTCCATACGGTTTTTCTCTGTTATAGAACTGATATAAAACCGTATATTTTTTGACCCTATTATACCAATTTACACATTCATCCTATTATACCTATAAATGAGAAGAGCGTCAACACTTTTTGAAAGTGCGACGCTCTTCTTGTTGGATTTTGTTATAAAAGATCAGGGGACTAAAGTCCACATAATCTTATCAAAGCAAGGAAATGCTTTGCAGGCTTCTTTCGAACTATTCCAGATTGGTATAGCCCATGAGCGCCTTATCTACCTCTTTGGCGACATGACGTCCCTCGTTGATACCCCATACGACTAATGACTGTCCACGGTGCATATCACCGGCCGTATATACTTTATCTACATTTGTCTTGTAGCTGCCCGGTTCCGTCTCCACATTAGTACGGGCATTCAGTTTTACGCCAAACGCTTTTGCGATATAATCCTGTGTTCCCAAGAAACCGGCTGCAATCAACACGAAGTCTGCCGGGATCTCAAACTCACTGCCGGCGATCTCTGTCATATTCATTCGTCCGGTCTTAGGATCCTTTTTCGGCTCCAGTTTGACAAGCTTAACTTTCTTAAGCTTGCCGTTTTTATCGGCTATAAATTCCTTAACGGTTGCCTGATAAATACGTGGATCCTGTCCATATACAGCGATTGCCTCTTCCTGACCATAATCTGTCTTGCAGACTCTTGGCCACTCAGGCCATGGGTTATTCTGTGCTCTCTGATCCGGAAGTTTTGGCATCATCTCAATCTGTACGACACTCTTTGCACCCTGACGTACCGCCGTACCAACACAATCATTACCGGTATCTCCACCACCGATCACTACGACATTTTTTCCTTTGGTGTTGACCCAGTTTTTCTTTTCACCGGTTAATACGTTTTTGGTAGAACGCGTCAAAAAGTCAACTGCAAAATAAATGCCATCTGCCTCACGCCCCGGAGCCTTAATATCTCTCGGATTGGATGCACCGCAGCATAAGATCACACTGTCATACTGCTGCAACAGATCGGACGCTTTAATATCTTTGCCGACATTCGCATTGACAACAAATCTGATACCTTCCTTCTCCATGACTTTCTGCTTACGGTCGATCACCCATTTTTCCAATTTCATATTTGGAATGCCGTACATCAGTAAGCCTCCGATATGATCGTTTCTCTCATAAACCGTAACACTGTGACCACGTTTGTTTAACTGATCTGCTGCCGCAAGTCCGGAAGGGCCTGATCCAACGATCGCAATCTTCTTTCCGGTACGTACCTTTGGTGGATTTGCATCCATCAAGCCATGTCGATATCCATACTCCACAATATAATTTTCGTTCGCCTTGCAAGTGACCGGTGTATCATGCAAACCGCAGGTACAAGCCGCTTCACATAAGGCAGGACACACTCTTGATGTAAATTCCGGAAAGTTATTCGTCTGACGCAGCATTTGCAGAGCTTTCTCATAGTTGCCACGGTAGATCAGATCATTCCACTCCGGAACCAAATTATTCAAAGGGCATCCGGAGGCCATTCCACCGATCATCATGCCCGACTGGCAAAACGGCACTCCACAGTTCATACAACGTGCTGCCTGCTCTTTACGGTCTTTTTCACGCATTGGTGCATGAAATTCATTAAAGTTTTTGATGCGCTCTAGCGGTTCTATTGCCGCATTGTCTTTTCGTTCATATTCCATAAATCCCGTAGGTTTTCCCATCGCTTTTTCCTCCATCTTTTAACTTATGCCTGTTTACTGGTTCTTGTGTGCGTAGAATGCTTCGATCTGTGCCTGCTCATAGCTTAAACCTCTCTCTTCCATCTGAGCGATCAATTGCAACATTCTACTATAGTCATAAGAGATAATCTTCTTAAATTTCGGAAGATACTCGCTAAAGTGATCTAACACCATCTGTCCCTTTTCGGAACCTGTTGCAGCAACATGTTCTTCGATCATTGCTTTCAGATCTAAGACATCATATTTATCCGTTACCGGTTCACTGGATACCAGTTCCTTGTTTAACTTCAGATAAAGGTCACTGTTTTCATCCAAAACATAAGCAACACCGCCGCTCATTCCGGCTGCAAAGTTCTTGCCCGTCGGCCCCAGTACGACGACACGTCCACCGGTCATGTACTCACATCCGTGATCACCGACACCCTCTACAACAGCCGTTGCACCAGAATTTCTGACACAAAAACGTTCTCCGGCGATACCATTAATAAATGCTTTACCGCTGGTTGCTCCATACAGTGCAACGTTACCGATAATAATGTTATCCTCTGCCTTAAAATTAGATCCTTTCTCAGGATAGACAACGATTGTTCCACCGGATAAACCTTTTCCCATATAATCGTTGGAATCACCAATCAACTCCAATTTAAGTCCTTTTGGAATAAATGCTCCAAAACTCTGTCCACCGCTGCCATGGCATTCTACAGTGATCGTATCTGCTTCCAATCCTTCATGGAACCTCTTGGTGACCTCAGAGCCGAGAATCGTTCCCAGGGAGCGGTTTAAGTTCGTAACATTCACGGAAATCTTAGCTTTTTCACCAGTCTCCAATGCTGTTTTCAACTTAGGAAGGAACACCTTTTCGTCCATTGTCTTCTCAAGTTCGAAATCAAATTTATTTTTTGGATTAAATTTATTTTCTTTGCGCTCACCCGCAAAACTTGCATCCAGTATCGCACTAAGATCAATGTGTTTTGCCTTCTCTTCTTCACCATCCTTGATCTTCAGCAGATCAGTACGTCCGATCAAATCATTGACCTTGCGAATTCCAAGTGCTGCCATATATTCGCGAAGTTCCTGCGCAATAAAACGCATAAAGTTCTCAACGTATTCCGGTTTGCCCATAAAACGCTTACGAAGTTCCGGATTCTGTGTTGCAACACCTACAGGACAAGTATCAAGATTGCAGACACGCATCATGACACAACCCATAGTAACTAACGGAGCTGTTGCAAAACCATACTCCTCTGCACCGAGCAATGCTGCCACGAGAACATCACGACCGGTCATTAATTTACCATCTGTCTCGATCATAACACGGGATCGAAGGCCATTCATGATCAATGTCTGGTGAGTCTCTGCAAGTCCCAGTTCCCAAGGAAGTCCGGCATTGTAGATCGAACTTCTCGGTGCTGCTCCGGTACCTCCATCATATCCGGAGATCAAGATAACTGCAGCTCCGGCTTTGGCAACACCGGCTGCGACAGTTCCGACACCTGCTTCAGAAACCAGTTTAACAGAAATCCTGGCATCTTTATTACTGTTTTTCAGATCGTAGATCAACTGTGCCAGATCTTCGATCGAATAAATATCGTGATGGGGCGGCGGTGAGATAAGGCCGATACCGGCAGTAGTCCCGCGGCATTCGGCGATCCAGGGATAGACTTTACCTCCGGGCAGCTGACCGCCTTCACCTGGTTTGGCACCCTGGGCGATCTTGATCTGGATCTCATCCGCGTTGACCAGATAATTGCTGGTAACGCCAAAGCGGCCTGAGGCCACCTGTTTGATAGAACTGCGCTTACTATCGCCGTCAGGCTGGGGACGGAAGCGGGAAGGATGTTCGCCGCCCTCGCCCGTATTGGACTTACCGCCGATACGGTTCATAGCGATCGCCAGACATTCGTGCGCTTCCTGGCTGAGTGAGCCGTAGCTCATTGCGCCGGTTTTAAAACGTTTACAGATGCTGTCTACAGATTCTACCTGTTCGATAGGTATCGGCAGCCGCTGCGGAGTGAAGGTCAGCATACTGCGCAGGTTCTGATTGGCAAAAGCACTGCTGTTCAGTTCGCGGGAAAAGCGTTTGAACATAGTGTAATCGTTTTCGCGGCAGGCCTGCTGCAGTGCAAAAACAGTCTGCGGATTGAACATATGCCGTTCACCGCCGCTGCGCCATTGGTAAACACTGCCGGATTCATAGCTGCACAGATCAGACGCATCAGCTTTGAAGGCCGGCAGATGACGCAGCTCTACTTCTTTGGCGATCTCGTCCAGGCCGATCCCTTCCAGTCGGGAAGGTGTGCCGGTGAAATATTTTTCGATCACACAGCTGCTGATGCCGATAGCTTCAAAAATCTGGGCGCCGCGATAAGACTGCACTGTAGAAATACCCATTTTGGAAAGGATCTTGGCGATACCGTGGGTGCAGGCGTCGATATAGTTTGCGGTGGCCTGCTCTACTGTAACGCCGGTGATCATACCGTTAGAGCACATTTCTTCGATCGTTTCAAACGCCAGGTAGGGATTGATGCCGCTGACGCCATAGCCAAGCAGCAGTGCAAAATGATGCACTTCGCGCGGTTCGGCCGATTCGATAATAATGGAAGCTTTGAGCCGGCTGCCGCTTTTGATCAGATGATGATGCAGGCAGGCGCCGGCCAAAAGGGCAGGAATAGCCGCCATTTCTTCGTTCATTTCACGGTCAGATAAAATCAGAATACATTTATCCTGTGCGATCATAGCGTCAGCCTGTGCACACAGACTGTCAAGTGCGTGTTTGAGCCCTGTGCCGCCGGCGGCTACCGGGTAAAGCATCGGCAGTGTCGCCGCCTGGAATTTAGGCTGCTGGATATTTTTGAGCTTGGCCAGCTCGATATTGCTCAAAACAGGCGATTCGGCTGAAATTTGCCGGCAGCTGTCAGGCTGCGGGTCGATCAGGTTTTTCTCCGGACCGATGCCGCTGGTCGTATCAGTAAACACTTCCTCGCGAATAGCGTCTATAGGAGGATTGGTGACCTGGGCGAAAAGCTGCTTGAAATAGTTGTATAAAAGCTGCGGTTCTTCGGATAAAACGGCCAGTGGAGCGTCGTTGCCCATCGCTCCCAGCGGATCTATTCCTTTAGTAGCCATTGGTTTCAGAAACTTGGTCAGGTCTTCCAGCGTATAGCCAAAAGCCAGTTGCCGTCGCAGCAGGGTTTTGGGATCGGGCTTCGGCAGCTCGGTAGTGAGCTTGATCGCATTCAATTTAATAAGATTTTCGTCCAGCCATTTGCGATAGGGCTGTTCGGTAGCTATTTTATGTTTGATCTCGTCGTTACCGATGATGCGGCCTGCTACAGTATCGATGACCAGCATCCTGCCCGGCCGCAGACGGTCTTTTTTGACAATGGTCGCCGGATCCAGATCGACGACGCCGACCTCGGAGGCCAGAACGATCGTATCATCCTGAGTAATGTAATAGCGGGAAGGCCGCAGACCGTTGCGGTCCAGAGCGGCGCAGATAGTGCGTCCGTCGGTAAAGGCCATGGCGGCAGGTCCGTCCCATGCTTCGATCAGAGAATTATGGTATTCAAAAAAAGCTTTCAGATCCGGATCGATATGGGGATTTTTGCCCCACGGTTCGGGAATCATCATCATTACAGCATGCGGCAGGCTGCGTCCCGACATGACAAGAAATTCCAGACAGTTATCGAACATTCCCGAATCAGAGCCGGTTTCGTCGATGATAGGCATGATATCTTTGATCTTGCTGCCCCAGAGGCTGTTGCCGCACATCGTTTGGCGGGCGCGCATCCAGTTGATGTTGCCGCGCAGGGTATTGATCTCGCCGTTATGCATCAGATAACGGTAAGGATGGGCGCGTTCCCAGCTGGGAAAGGTGTTGGTGCTGAAACGGGAATGGACTAAAGCCATTGCTGTTTCCATAGAACTGTCCTGCAGGTCAGAATAAAAAGAACCCAGCTGCTCCGTAGTCAGCATCCCTTTATAAACGATAGTCCGTGAAGACAGGCTGGCGATATAAAAATACCTGCCGCCGCGCAGCCTGCCATAGCGAATATGATTTTCGGCCTGACGGCGGATGCTGTACAGCTGCCGTTCAAAGGCATTATCGTCGATGCTCAGCCGGTCGATGATCTGCGGGCTGGCCTTGATAAAGACCTGTGCCATGAACGGCTGGCTCTGGCGTGATTTTTCACCCAGTACCGCCGGGTCGACCGGTACGTTACGCCAGCCTAAAAGCTCCTGTCCGTTTGCAGTAACAAGCTTTTCAAAATGACGCTGGGTGTTTTCTCTCTCTACAACGTCAGGCGGCAGGAACATAAAGCCAACGGCATAATGGCCGGGCTGCGGCAGTTCGATATCGAGCTTGGCACATTCTTTGACCAGAAAGGTGTGCGGCAGCTGAAGAAGGATACCCGCGCCGTCGCCGGAATTCATATCGGCGCCTTGTCCGCCGCGGTGGTCCATATTGCGCAGCACCACTAAAGCCTGCCGCAGGATCTTATTGGATTTACGGCCTTTGATGTTGGCGACGACACCCAGACCGCAGGCGTCGTGCTCGAACCAGGGATCATAAAGCCCCTGCTTGGGCGGTAATGAAGTATACATGTGATTTTCCCCTCTCAAAGCAAATTATATCTATATACAAAACTGCAAGTTTAATTATAAAATACGCAAAAAAGAAATGCAAATTGTATACATTATATTTTAAAGTCTTTGACAAGCGGAATAAAATACTGTAAAAATTAAACAAAAACAGCTTGCAGCAAGTCAGCAACTGTAAAAAGACAGAATATTGAAATGTTTGTGAAAAATCAGTAAGAGCGGCTTTTGCACTATACAAAGTTTATTTAATAGTGTAATATTAAATACTGTAAGGCAATGAATATTGCAGATAGGGGAGATGAAGATGAGTAAGGCCGCAAAATTTGATGAATTTTTAAGTTCCAATAATATCAACTGTTTTTCAAAGGAAGAAATCGATAACGAAATGCACAGCATCGTTTATCGTGCCCATATGGAAGTCAGCAGTCAGAATCTGCCGACGATGATCGTGCTGGACGACAGCATCTATACGATGATCCAGGTGCGCGTTGCCGCTGGCGTTGTCAATGCCGGCAACCGCGAAGGCGTTTTGATGCATATCAACGAGCTTAATAAAAAATACAAGGTTTTTAAATACTATGAAGGCGACAACGGGGATATCTGCCTTGACAGCTGCATCACTACGACTGACGAAGGCTTTGAAGCGCCTGTTATCCACACAGTGATCGATGTTATTTTAAAACATCTGGTAGAAGAATACCCTGTCCTGATGCGTAAAGTCTGGGGCAATTAATTTATAATCATAAATAGCAATGAAGCTGTGAGGCCTTGGGTCCCGCAGCTTTTTTGTAAGGAGGAGCAAACACAGTGAACAAGTTCGGCTTGACTACTGAAGAAGCGAGCAAAGCATTATCCGAGCAGGGCAATAATGCCCTGACTCAGCCCCCGCGCGAAACCTTTTGGGATAAGCTGTGGGAGAATTTTAAAGACCCTATCATCCGGATCCTGATCCTGGCGCTGTTGGTCAACGTAGTTTTTGTTTATATGGGGCACGGCGACTGGATCGAAACGATGGGTATTTTTCTGGCCATCATTCTGGCGACTTTTGTTTCTACTTATTCTGAGTACAGCAATGAAAACGCTTTCCAGAAACTGCAGGAAGAAGCCAGCCGTATCCGCTGCAAGGTTTGGCGTGACGGCGAGCCGGTTGAGCTGCATATCGATGATATCGTCGTCGGTGATGCGGTAATTCTGGAGGCCGGCGATAAAGTTCCGGTCGACGGTATCTTACTGGACGGTGATGTGAAGCTTGACCAGGCGGCCCTGAACGGCGAAAGCAAGGAAGCCCATAAGCTGATCGCTCCGCCCGATTTTACCTGGGGCGATGGTACTATCGATTTTCTGGACGAGCATAAGCTGTTCCGCGGCAGCGTCGTTGTCGAAGGTCAGGGCATCATGCAGGCCGTTAAGATCGGCGACAGCTCTATCTACGGTCAGCTGACCCAGGAGCTGAAGGATGATGAACGTGACAGCCCGCTGAAATTAAAGCTTAAGGGACTGGCGCATCATATCAGCCAGTTTGGTTATGCCGGCGGTGTGCTGATCGCTTTGGCAGTCATGCTGCATAAAGCCTATCTGTACGGCGATTTCGGCGCTTATTTTGCTAATACGCCGCTTTTGCTGTCTGATCTGGTGCAGGCTGTTATCCTGGGTATCATCATTATCGTTATGGCGGTGCCGGAAGGGCTGCCGCTGATGATCGCGATCGTTTCGTCGCTGAATATGAAAAAAATGCTGCGCGATAACGTACTTGTGCGGAAGCTGGTCGGTATCGAAACTGCGGGCAGTTTGAACCTGCTTTTTACCGATAAGACAGGCACGATCACAAAGGGCAAGCTGGAAGTCGTACGGTTCATTACCGGCGACCGTCAGGAATACCCTGCGTTTGACGTACTGCCTGCAAAGCTGAAGGCCTTTACTTACCAAAACGTTGTGCTCAATACCTCGGCAGCCGTTTCTGACGGCGCTATGGTCGGCGGCAATATGACTGAGCGGGCGCTCAGCAACTATGTAGGCAGCTACCGTATGGAAGAAATGCTGCACCGTGATAAATTCATTCCTTTCAACAGCGCCAATAAATATTCTTGGGCGGCAGTCAGTGGTAACAGCGAGCGTTACTGCCTGGCTAAAGGCGCTCCGGAAAAGCTGATTTTGCAAACCAGCCACTACTGGGATGCGGAAGGCAACCGCCAGCCGCTGACCGAAGAAATGAAAAAAACACTGGATGACAGAATGCTGGAACTGGCAGCAGATGCGATCAGGATGCTGGCACTCTGCACCTATGAAAGCGATATCGAAGGCGATGAGCTGCCGGCAGACGGACTGACGCTGGTTGGTATTCTGGGTATTCGCGACGAAGTCCGTCCCGAAGCGATCGAAGCGATTGCTGAAGTTCAGGATGCAGGCGTACAGATCGTTATGATCACCGGTGACCGCCGCGAAACCGCGGTAGCGATCGCTAAAGATGCAGGCCTGCTGCAGCGTCCGAACGAGTTGGTCTGGACCTCGGCTGAGCTTGCGGAAATGAGCGACGAACAGGTGAAACTGGAGCTGCATAAGCTGCGTGTAGTAGCCCGCGCCCTGCCGATGGATAAATCACGGCTGGTGCGCCTGGCACAGGAGATGAACCTGGTAGTAGGTATGACAGGTGACGGCGTCAACGACTCGCCCGCACTCAAAAAAGCCGATGTAGGCTTTGCGATGGGCAGCGGTACCGAAGTTGCCAAAGAAGCCGGTGACATCGTAATTCTTGACGATAATTTCCTCAGTATCAAACAGGCGATCTTATACGGACGTACGATTTATAATTCTATCTGTAAATTCATCGTCTTCCAGCTGACGATCAACTTCTCAGCCGTAGCGATAAACTTCATAGCACCGTTTATCGGCATCGATAAACCGCTCACCATTACGCAGATCCTCTGGATCAACCTGGTCATGGATACTCTGGCGGCACTGGCCTTCGGCGGTGAGCCAGCGCTGGAAAAATACCTGCGTGAAAAGCCAAAAGACCGCAGCGCACCGATAGTCAGCAAAAAAATGCTGTCTACCATCACTATGGGCGGCGTGTATATGACCTTTATCGCGATCCTCTTTTATAAGAGCAGCTATGTCGATCATCTGTTCCGCAATGCGCCCGACCATATCTACACATATACGGGCTTCTTCTGCACATATATCTTTATGGCGGTAGCCAACGGTTTTAACGTGCGTGTTTCCGGTCTTAACCTGCTGGAGCACATCGACAAGAACAAAGGCTTCCTGAATGTAATGGCGCTGATCGTGGCGATCCAGGTGCTGCTGACCTATGTCGGCGGCCGCATCCTGCGTACGACACCGCTGAACCTGCACGAATGGAGCGTAGTTGTTTTGTTCGGTCTGTCGATCATCGTTGTTGACCTGCTGCGCAAAAGCGTTTGCCAAATGCTGGAGAAAAAATAAAAGCCAACCCCTAAACAGAGATTATAAAAAATAGGAGTGATGACTGTATGGATCCTCTCGGGTCTATCAAAGAAGTATTTATTGTTATTGTTTTGATTTTAATGAACGGCCTGCTGGCCATGCTGGAAATGGCGCTGGTCTCGGCGCGTAAAAGCCGGCTGGAGCAGCTGGCTGATGAGGGAAGCAGCAAAGCTGCGTATATTTTAAAGCTTGCTCAGGAACCGACTGAGTTTTTATCAACGGTGCAGATCGGTATCACACTGGTCGGCATCGGCACCGGCGTATACAGCGGCGCCATGCTGGCAGCGCCTTTGGAAGGACTGCTGCGTGAGATCAGCGTACTGCGTCCTTATGCCGGCGTAGTGTCGTATACCTTCGTCGTGGCACTGGTGACCTATCTCAGTTTGATCTTAGGCGAGCTGATACCAAAAAAAATGGCGCTCAACAACCCGGAAAAGGTTGCCATGAGCTTTGCCGGTTTTATCAAGGTCATTATTACCGCGTTTAAACCGCTGACTGTCTTTTTAAGCGTTTCGACCAGGTTTTTACTGAAGGCGCTGGGGCTTAAGCCCAGTGACGAACCTCCGGTCACGGAAGAAGAAGTGCGCGTACTGCTGGAGCAGGGCCGGCTGCATGGCGTATTTAACGTCGGCGAGCAGAAAATGATCGAAAACGTTTTTGAACTGGATGACCTGCGCGTAAGCGAGATCATGACGCCGCGGACCAAGATCACCTGGCTTGACGTCAACGATCCGCTTTATAAGCACTTGGAGGTCATTGCGGAAAAACAGTATTCCTGCTATGTTGTGGCCGAAGAAGATTTGGAACACGTCCTGGGAGTTGTCTATACGAAACGGTTTTTAGCCGATGTCCTGGGCGCTACCGGCGCTTCGATGCGCAGCTCGGTGCAGCAGCCGCTGTATGTGCCTGAAGGTATGTATACCCAAAAGCTGCTGGATATGTTCAAGGACACGCGGATCAAGGTGGCGCTGGTCATGGACGAATTCGGCGGGCTGGCTGGTATGGTGACCCTGCGTGATATTATTGAGCATCTGGTCGGCGATCTGCCTTCCTATGATGAAGAATTCAAACAGGAGATCGTCGAACGTGAAGACGGCAGCTGGCTGGTAGACGGCTTACTGCCGATCAGCGAATTTAAAGACTTCCTTGATCTGGATGAGCTGCCGCTGGAAGAAAAAACTGGTTTCAATACTGTGGCCGGTTTCGTCGTTACCAATATCGGGCATATCCCGACTGCCGGCAACTACTTGTGGAATGGCTACCGCTTCGAGGTTGTTGATATGGACGGCACCCGCATCGACAAAATACTGGTCGAAAAACTGCCGGAAGCGGAAGCTGCAGAGACAGATGCAAAGGACCAATAAACAGAATAATAAAGCCCCGGCCGCTGGCCGGGGCTTTAATTTTATACAGACGCTGTTTTTAAAATTTAAGGGATGCGGCACGGTCTAAAAAGCCGCGCAGAATATCGCAGGAAGCGGCAAACTTGGCTTGTTCTTCGTCAGTGAGTTCGACTTCTAAAATTTCTTCCACACCGTTTTTGCCGATAACGCAGGGGACGCCTGCCGCCACATCGTGCTGACCATATTCGCCGCGCAGCAGGGTCGAGCAGGGCCAGACAAGCTTCTGATCGTGGAAGATCGCGCTGATAAGCATTTTGGCCACATTGGCGATACCAAATTCGGTGCAGCCTTTGCCGTCGATTTCAATATCACCGGCTTTTTTGACCTGCGTTTGCAGATCTTCCAGGCTGATTTCTGCCAAAACCGGACGTTCCCGGCACAGCTGCAGAAAGGGCTTGCCGCCGATAAAAATGCGTGACCAGACGATAAAGCTGGAATTACCATGCTCACCCATACAGAAGCCGTGAATAGAACGGCGGCTGTAGCCGGTGGCCTTGCTGAGTACCCGCAGCAGGCGATAGGTTTCCAGGCTGGTGCCTGTACAGAAGCAGCGGGAAGGCTGCCAGTCCATCTGCCGGCGGATGTATTCGCAGATGATGTCCGCAGGATTGGAAATACTGATCATGATACCGCGAAAATCGATCTGTTTTAAATGTGAAACAACTTCGTTGGCCATTTTGATCGAATCGTCGAACATATCCAGCCGGGTCTCACCGGGTCGACGGCTGCGGCCAAAGGCCATGACCATGATATCGGCATCGTGCAGCTCTTCATAGGAGCCGGCGCGGATACTGACATCTTTGCCGCACAGCGAGCCGCTGACACAGTCATCCAGATCCAGCGCCTGACCGATAGCTTTTTCTTTCAGGATATCTATCAGGACGATATCGTCGGCTTCACCGGATTGGATCAGTGCCAGTGCGACATGTGAACCAACGTGGCCGGCACCGACGATAACAACTTTACGGGTCTTGAACATAAATATTCCTCCTCTGCGATAAATGATTACTTATAGTATAACACTTTTTAGAAACATTGTTGAAATGAAGAAATTTACTGATTTTGGGAATAAGTTATTATTGGGTAGCAATCACAAAAAAGAACGGCAGCTATTGCTGCCGTTCTTTGATCATTATTTAAGCTGTTTATGTTATTGGATCACGCCTCCGGAAACAGTACCTATGATTTCTATATCCTTCATCGTAGCCTTATTGGCTTCAGTAACTTCTTCGGCCAGGACGGTGAAGTCTGCCCATTTGCCGGTCTCGATCGAACCGAGCCTGTCTTCCAGATGCAGCAGCCAGGCGGCATTTAAGGTGATGCAGCGCATTGCTTCATCGGCGGTCAGGCACTGGTCTTCACCATAAACTTTACCGCTGATGCCGGATTTGCGGTTGCAGGCGCACCAGGCGGAAAAGAGCGGATTGACCTCTGTGATCGGGTCGTCGGAATGCACGCCGAAGCGGACGCCGTGGTTGACAGCGCTGCGCATCGGCTCCATGCGTTTGACCTCGTAAGGCCCTACGGTGTATTCAGCATGGACGTCGCCCCAGTAATACAGATGGTTGGCGAAGAAATTAGCGCCGATATTCAGTTCATGCAGGCGTGCCAGCTGGTTTTCAGTTGCCAACTGCACATGCTCCACAGTATGGCGGTAGATGCTGGTTGGGTTTTCTTCCCGCAGGCGTTTTACTACGCGCAGTACCTGCTCGGTAGCGCCGTTGCCGTTATTATGGATAGAGACCGAGTAGCCGTGTTCCTCACATTCCTTCAGGATATCGAACATGGTATCGTCGTCGTAGATCAGCTTGCCGTTTTTGGCGCCGCTGTAATATTCCTTATTCAGTAAATTGGCAGTATAGCCCTGGATCGAACCGTCAGCCAGAATCTTGGCGTGGTTAAAAATGAAACGGTCATTTTCGATCTGCTGACGCAGCTGCTGCAGGCCATTCCAGCCGCCGAAGACACCATCCATATTTTTACTGTAGAAAGGTTCCACAACAAAACGTACAGGCAGCTGTTCTTTTTTCAGAGCGTTAGTATAACCGTCAATAGCCTTCGGGGTCAGGATAAAGCCGAAAGCCTTATCAGCGATCGTGGTGCAGCCGTTGTGTTTGGCCAGCTTGGCGATATAACGGGTCGCTTTTTCGGCGGTTTCCGCAGCGTCGCCGCTGATCCGCATACCGCCTGCCTTTAAAACATAGGACATAAATTCGGGTTCGGCAACGTTGCCGTTGCAGCTGCCGTCCGGATAACGGCCGATATTGTCGTCGTGGACAGCATCGATGCCGGACAGCTCGATCGCACGGGTATTGACGGTCATCAAATGGCCGGAAGCATGGTTCAGGCAGATGGGTACAGTGCTGGAAACCTGGTCGAGCCATTTGCTGTTGATGTTTTCCAGCTTGGCGTCGCCCAAGATCAGCGGATCGATACCATAAGTACTGAGCCAGTTCTGATCGTTATATTTACCGGGGTTCTTTTCTATTACCTCACGCAGCTTGGCAATGATCTCGTCCGGCGTTTTGCAGCCTCTGGAAATCTCGCCGTCAGCAGTATGCCGGTCAAAGTAGCCGATATAAACATAATTCATATTATACAGGCCGCTTTGCTGAGCGTGCATATGGGCTTCGATAAAACCGGGATAAATAACATTGTTGATAAACGTATCATTGATCTGATAAGAAGCAGCATGCGCTTTAAAATAAGCCTCCATATCGATAAAATCACCGACTGCGATAATAGTGCCGCCGGCAACGGCAACACATTCTGCCCACGGCATCTGCGGGTTCATGGTCACTACCTTCTGCGCGCGGTAGATAGTAACCTGAGCGTTCTGAAAGACTACCGGATCGGAAATCACCTGAAAATTTGCGGACATATACATAAGATCACCTCATTATAAATTTACTGATTAACAGTTAAAATCATTTAGTTATTTTTTCATTGGGCAGCGGTCCGGTGCTGAGCCAGAACAGAGCGCAAATGAAGCCCAGGACATACAGGCCCAGCTGAGTGGAATTTTGGCGGGTGCTGCGGTTGATAGCGGTCAAGACAGCGGCGTCATCGGCATTTGCCGCTTTATCCGCAATATATTTTGCGAAAGCAGCGTCCGGCATAAAGCCGATGGAAGCCTGCTCGCTGATAACGGTTTTGGAAGTACTGCTCAGATCGGCGCTGCTCAAAGCGGCGTCCTTAAAGGTGCCGGTGATGGAAAACAGCATGACTACGCCCAGAATAGCGACGCCGATCGCCTGACCGACATTGCGGGTCGCGGTCTGGATACCGCTGGACTGCTGAGCGTCGCGGGCATTGACTGCCCCTGCGATGATATTGGAAGATTGTGAAGCAACAAAGCCCTGCCCGGCGCCGAAGAAGAACAGGCCCACATACATCAGCCAGTTAACTCCGTAAGGATTTAAGGACAACGCCATCGGGATCGTCGAAAGGGCAACCATAGCGATACCCGTGCGGCAGATCTTTTTCGGCGAAGCATCGGGACTGAACTTGGGGATACCCATAGAGAACACGATCATCGGGATCGCCATAGCGCTCATGGCTATACCGGTCATAATGGCGCTGAAACCGGCGACCAGCTGCAGATAAGTGATGACCAGGAAGAACGACCCGCCGAAGCAGAGGAACAGCATCGCTGTAAGATACAGTCCACTGCGTACCTGCGGCGTCGTTAAGAAGGAGGAAGGAATAAGACAGGAACCATAGGTTTTTTCAACATTACGTTCGATACGAACCAGGAGCACCAGAGTGATAAGCCCCAGCAGCGCGATAAACAAAGCCGGTGACATACCGAACAAAACTAACGGACTGCCGCCGATAACAGGCGGCGCGATCGGATCGATCAGGCCCCAGACTGGGATCTTGCTGATACCGATGATCAGTAAAAACAGGCCGGCAACGGCAACGACCGTACCTTTCAGGTCAAAACGCACTTTTTGTTCGGGCAGCGGAACATCGCCTACCAGCAGCGAACCTACAAAAACGATAGTAAAATAAACGGCCATGCAGCTAAAGGCTATGCGCCAGTCAAAAGTATCGATCAAAAAACCGGCGGCGATAGGGCCGAGGCAGGAAGCGATACCTGTAGCAGCGCCGATAGCCCCGAAAGCGAAAGCGCGGTCATTGCCCTGATACAAACCGGGG
>ERZ839767.2871-NODE-2871-length-21130-cov-4.496038_pt1 | contig 21130 bp, 17 predicted proteins | sample MGYA00519879_ERZ839767 | MGnify/ENA primary metagenome ERZ839767 (study PRJEB31850, sample SAMEA3708852) | human gut metagenome | biome: human gut; feature: human-associated habitat; material: faeces | place: China | collected 2014 ...
TTTTTATGAATTTAATCAGCTAAAAAATGAAAAAAGCGATATATTAATATCCTTGGCAGAGCCAAGGACTCCATCCGGATGGAATTGTTTTAAATATAATATATAAATATATTATATTATATTTATTATAATAATATATTGCAATCGAGTAATTACTCGGCGAGTACTTACTCGGTGATTTACTCGGTGGATTTGAATTAGCAATACACTGTTTAACAGCGATTTAGTTCAATGTAACAACAATATCGAGGAATTCCTCGGAGATACTTTATCGAGCAAATGCTCGGAGCGTTCCCTGAGATACTTAGTCATCGAGCAAATGCTCGCTAATAGTGTAGATGCTTCACCTAATATGCTTATTATCAAGTAAATACTCGGTGATTTATTCCATACTCTTAAATTAGTAATCTACTTTTGGGCAACATCTTTAAGTCGAACTGATGCCGAGGAATTCCTCGGCGTTTTCCTCGGACTATTTTATCGAGGAATTCCTCGGTAATTTCCTCGGTAGTAAACTCGTTTTTTATTCGGAATCTCTTCCATCTTCAATTCATTTTTCTTTCACCCTTCTCACTTGTTACTCTACTACTTTTCTTCTTACTTCCGTTTCTTTTTTACTTTCAATACAAGTCATCCTTCCTGCCTGCATTTTTTTATATTTTATGACCTTAACCGCACCAAGATGTTGAATAATTGAGTACTTTTGTAGCAAAGAAACTATTATACCTTAAAACAAACAAAAAATCTTATGCAATACAATGAAATCGGTAAAACCGGAATGAAAGTATCGAATCTGAGTTTCGGTGCCTCTTCGTTAGGAGGAGTATTTCGCAATATCAACGAAGAGCAAGCTTTGCAGGCTGTGTATGCAGCGGTAGACCACGGAATGAATTTCATAGATGTTTCTCCTTATTACGGACACTATAAAGCTGAAACAGTCTTGGGAAAAGCCTTGCTTCAGGTACCCCGCGAGAAATATTATCTTTCTACCAAAGTGGGACGTTACGGCAAAGATGGCGTTAACACTTGGGACTATTCCGCAAAGCGTGTAAAAGAGAGTGTCTACGAAAGTATGGAACGCTTGCATATCGATTACATCGATTTGATAAATGTGCACGATATTGAGTTTGCCGACCGCTTTTATAGCTTGGATATGATTGTCAATGAAACGTTGCCGGCTCTATGCGAACTTCGCGACGAGGGAGTTGTAAAACATGTCGGTATAACCGACCTCCAGCTCGAAAATATAGAATGGGTAGTAAACCGGGTTCCCGAAGGCACTGTTGAGAGTGTGCTGAATTTCTGTCACTACTGTCTGAATGACGATAAACTGGCCGATTATTTAGACCTGTTAGAATCGAAAGGAATAGGGGTTATCAATGCGTCTCCGTTGTCTATGGGATTGCTTTCCAAACGTGGAGTGCCCGAATGGCATCCGGCTCCGAAACCATTGGTAGAAGCTTGCCAGAGAGCGGTAGCTCATTGCGAATCGAAAGGATATCCTATCGAAAAATTGGCCATTCAGTTTTCAGTAAGCAACCCGCGTATTGCTACTACTTTATTCAGTTCGGCCAACCCCGATAATGTTATAAAGAACATTGAATATGCTGAAGCTCCTATCGATTGGGATTTGGTGAAAGAGGTACAAGAGATTATCGGTGACCAAAAACGGGTAAGCTGGGCTAATTCTTAAAGATAAAAACCTTATGGATTATCATATCATTGATGCCCATTCGCATCTTTGGCTCAAACAGGACACGGTTGTAAACGGACTGCCTATCAAGACGCTGGAGAACGGACGCTCTGAATTCATGGGAGAAATCCGTCAGATGGTTCCTCCGTTTATGATTGACGGCAGAAACAGTGCGGAAGTATTCCTTTCGAATATGGATTACGCACAGGTTTCGGCGGCGGTAGTGACGCAAGAATTCATTGACGGAATACAGAATGATTACCTTTGGGAGGTGCAACAAACCTATCCCGACCGGTTCTTTGTATGCGGAATGTGTGAATTCAGACAGCCCGGTTACCTTGCACAGGCCAAGCAATTAATAGAAAAAGGGTTCAAAGCCATTAAAATACCTGCCCACCGTTTGCTCCTCCCTGAAGGCAGAGTCTATTTAACCGCTCCGGAAATGATGGAAATGTTTAAATGGATGGAAGAAAAGGGCGTGATGCTCTCTATCGATATGGCCGACGGAGAATTGCAGGTAGGCGAGATGAAAGAAGTAATAGCCGAATGTCCCTCTTTGCGCATCGCTATCGGACACTTTGGAATGGTTACCACTCCCGGATGGCAAGAGCAGATAAAGCTGGCGCGGAATCCTCATGTAATGATTGAATCAGGTGGTATTACCTGGCTGTTTAACAGCGAGTTTTATCCGTTTAAAGGTGCTATAAAAGCCATTAAGGAAGCGGCCGATATAGCCGGTATGGAGAAACTGATGTGGGGCTCGGACTATCCGCGTACCATTACCGCCATTACCTACAAGATGTCGTACGACTTTGTATGCAAATCGACTGAATTGACAGAGGAAGAGAAAGCTCTGTTTCTGGGTAAAAATGCAGAACGGTTCTATGGCTTCAAGCATTTGGTGGATTTGCCATACATTAAAAATATGTCAGAATAGAAAAAGAAAATATAGTATTAATACGTTCAAAATCATGAAAGCAATTCAAATTACAGCTCCCTCCGAAATGAGAGTGGTAGAGGTAGAAAAGCCCGTATTAAAAAGCGGCGAAATATTGTTAAAGATAAAATATGTAGGTTTCTGCGGTTCCGATTTGAATACCTTTTTAGGCAAAAACCCGATGGTTAAGCTGCCTATCATCCCGGGACACGAAGTAGGAGCCGTTATTGAAGAAATAGGAGAGAACGTTCCGGAAGGCTTTACGAAAGGCATGAGTGTGACGCTGAATCCTTATACCAATTGCGGAAACTGCGCGTCTTGTCGCAACGGCCGTGTAAATGCCTGCGAACACAATGAAACCTTTGGTGTGCAACGCAACGGTTCCATGTGTGAATACTTGGCTTTACCTTGGCAAAAAGTGATTCCGGCAGCCAATATTTCTCCTCGCGACTGTGCTTTAATAGAACCGATGAGTGTAGGTTTCCATGCCGTATCCCGTGCAATGGTAACCGATATCGATACGGTTTTAGTTATCGGCTGCGGAATGATTGGAATGGGCGCTATCGTTAGAGCCGCTTTGCGCGGAGCTACGGTAATAGCTATGGATTTGGATGATGAGAAATTAGCTTTGGCAAAAAGAGTGGGAGCCACTTATACCATTAATTCCAAGACAGAAGATGTGCATGCCCGTTTACTTGAATTTACGGAAGGATTAGGTCCGGATGTAGTCATTGAAGCTGTGGGTAGTCCTGTTACCTATGTAACCGCTGTAAACGAGGTTGCTTTTACAGGCAGAGTGGTATGCATTGGCTATGCCAAGACCGAGATTTCATTCCAAACCAAACTCTTTGTTCAAAAAGAGATGGATATCAGAGGTTCGCGCAATGCCTTGCCGGCTGATTTCAGAGCAGTAATCCGTTACATAAACAAAGGAACATGTCCGGTGGATGAATTAATAAGCAAGATAGTAGAACCGGAAAACGCATTGAATGCCATGCAGGAATGGGCTGCGGCTCCGGGAAAAGTCTTCCGTATTCTTGTGAAGTTTTAAATCGGCATGAAGAAGCGATTAAAGTTCCGTAAAGAGTCTGTCGCAACGGCGGGATAACCGATTCAAAAAGTGACAGATTGGAACTAAGATACATGAAAGAAGCCATTTCATTGCTCTATATTGAGTTCTGAAATGGCTTCTTTGGATTGTTACTATTGGTGGTACATTCTGTTCAAACAATCGGTCATCCTTTTGGAGTCCCCATTCAATTTATATACTTTATGGTAGAGAGAACAGAAAACGAATATTACACTATTGACTGTCAGTGCATTTTAATGTTTCTTACCACTAAATGTGACAACTAACCTCTTTTGCTGTCATTGCATTTCCAATGATTCATTTTAGGTTTTCAAGCTTCTGATTATTTAAAAGCCTCTTTCATCCATTGAATATCACGCAAGTAATCCGTTAAATCTTGCTCATGCTCTTCTTCCTCGGCCATGATTTTCTTTGCCATATCGCAGGTAGTAAAGTCAATACCGTCGGTGAATTGAGCAATTTGCTGATAACGCATAATAGCGCAACGTTCCGATGCCACATTCTGATTCAACAGATTTACGACATCGAAGCTCGTAGGAGCATCGTATTTGCATCGAGCCAAATCGAACCATTGTTTCGGGTCTAACACCGGAACGCCCTCTAATTCGATAATACGTTTAGCAAGCATTTGAGCATGTCCATGTTCTTCGGCAGCGTGTTCCTCAAATTCGCTTTGTACATTGAAACGCATCGCACCTTCTACTACCAATGCGCCAATCCAATACTGATAATAAGCAAGCCACTCTTCCGAGAGAGCCGCGTTTAGCTGTGCAACCAGTTCGGTTACATCAATTTTCCCTTTCAGGATGTTTACACTTTCTTTTGCCATAATTCTAAAAATTAGATTCTTCTTTTTTTCACATTTGTAGAGAAGAAACAAGCTCTATAGTGATTTGTTCAAATAAAAATATGATTAACTTTGCCCAATACTTATATCAAAAACAAGAAGACATGTTAATTTACAATACAACCTATCAGATGGCCGTTGAGGACGCCCGGAACTTTGTAATCTGGATAAGTGAATCCTATATTCCGCAAGTGGAAGCGGACGGACGACTGAAAAATGCCCGTTTATTACGTATTCTCAGTCACAAGGACCAGGAAACGGAATGTTTCTCTTTACAATGGGAAGTGGAAGATTCTACAGTACTCCATAAATGGCACACCGAACAAGGTATGAACCTGAATAATGAATTAAACAAAGTATTTAAAGATAAAGTGGTAGGCTTTGCTACACTGATGGAGGTAATTAAGTGATACAACCCGTTAAGGAGAAAATAATTCTAGGTATCGACCCCGGAACGACGATAATGGGCTATGGAGTACTGAAAGTAACCGGTACACGTGCGGAACTCGTCACAATGGGGGTTATTGATTTGCGTAAATATGCGAACCATTATTTAAAGCTCGGTCGCATTTACGAACGGGTTATCGGAATTATCGAAGCCTATCTGCCCGATGAGCTCGCTATTGAAGCTCCGTTTTTTGGTAAAAACGTACAATCCATGCTAAAGTTAGGCAGGGCACAAGGGGTTGCCATGGCAGCCGCTTTAAGCCGCGATATACCTATTACAGAATATGCTCCTTTAAAGATAAAGATGGCCTTAACGGGAAACGGTCAGGCAAGCAAAGAGCAAGTGGCGGATATGCTAAAACGTATCCTTAAAATACCGGAGGAGTCGATGCTCCCGTATATGGACGCAACCGACGGACTGGCGGCGGCCTATTGCCATTATTTGCAGGCAGGCCGCATTTCAACCGATAAACCTTATCACGGATGGAAAGACTTTATAGCCAAGAATCCGGATAAAATAAATAAATAGAGGAGATAAACAGATGGAAAAGACATGGAGATGGTTTGGCAAGAACGATAAAATCACATTGCCAATGTTGCGTCAGATAGGAGTGGAGGGAATTGTTACCGCCTTGCACGAGGTTCCCAATGGAGAAATCTGGACGCTTGAAGCCATTAACGAACTGAAGCATTACATTGAATCATACGGTCTGCGCTGGTCGGTTGTAGAGAGCCTTCCTGTAAGTGAAGCCATTAAATATGCCGGTCCGGAACGGGACGGACTGATAGAGAATTATAAAATAAGTCTGGCAAACCTGGGTAAAGCCGGTATTCATACCGTATGCTATAACTTTATGCCGGTTATCGATTGGGTACGCACCGATTTGCAACACCCCTGGGCCGATGGCAGCTCGTCTCTCTATTTCGACCGTATCCGTTTTGCCTACTTCGACCTCCAGATTTTACAACGTGAAGGTGCTGAAAAAGACTATACGGAAGAAGAATTGGCGAAAGTGGCTCAACTGGACAAAACGATAACGCAGGCCGAAAAAGACGAATTGGTAGATTCTATCATTGTTAAGACACAAGGCTTTGTCAATGGGAACATCAAGGAGGGAGATAAAAATCCGGTAGCCATCTTTAAAAATCTGCTGGCTCTATATAACGGAATAGACCGCAATGCCTTACGTGAAAATATGCGCTATTTCTTATCCGCCATTATGCCTGTATGCGAAGAATACGGGGTTAATATGTGCGTGCATCCGGACGACCCTCCTTTTCAGATTTTGGGTTTGCCCCGTATTGTAACCAATGAGGAGGATATTGCCTGGTTCCTGAATGCAGTGGATAATCCGCATAACGGTTTGACATTCTGTGCCGGTTCACTCAGTGCCGGAGAGCATAACGACACCCGCGAGTTGGCTAAGAAATTTGCAAAACGGACTCATTTTGTACATTTACGCAGTACGAATGCCATGCCGGGCGGAAACTTTATCGAATCATCGCATTTGGAGGGAAGAGGTCATCTTATCGACCTTATCCGCATCTTCGAAAAAGAGAATCCGCAACTTCCTATGCGTGTAGACCATGGCCGGATGATGTTAGGGGACGAGGATAAAGGCTATAATGCCGGGTATTCGTTCCATGGCCGTATGCTGGCTCTCGCTCAAGTAGAGGGAATGATGGCTGTGGTGCAAAGGGAGTTGGAAGAAGCGAAAGAGAAAGAAGTCCTTGTTTGATGCTATTCAAAAGGGAGTATCTACAGAACCTGACATACTCGGTATTTTTAGAAGCTCTTCTCTATGATATAATTAAATTTGCTTTTTGTGTAAAGAGTAAGTTTATTGGAGAATATACGCTAAAAACCGATGAATAAGGACATAAACATTTTCAATCGGTTTTTATCAGACAGCTATAAGATACTATTAGTCTCTTTGTAAAAAAGAGTAAAGCCGTTTTAGCTTCAATGTGATAAGCTAAAACGGCTTTAATTTAACGGAATCCGATATACCCATCCAATGGGTTCTCGTTATAGGATATTTTATGCAGTTAGTTTTATAAGTCCATGAAGTTAACTTACTTGCTCTCCGAAATAAACTTCATGGACCAATACAGTCAACTTCGTTATTTTACTTCTGTTATCCGCAGCAATAAATAAGGTTTACCGGGAAGTTTCACCCTTCCGAAATTCTTATCGAAAATACGATAACGGGTGGGCGCTCCGGTTTCAAAGATAGTGGGACATTCCGTTACGGTCATATTCCATGTATCCAATATCTCTACTTTAAATCGGGTACCCTCTTTTAAACGAGGATAGACCGCATTCTTTAAAGGCAGATTAAATTCCCATTCCGAGCTGACATTCTTACCAAGATATACAAGCAAATAGTTCTCTCCGGCAGTGGAGGTATAGGGGTCCCAACTGCTATCACATAACTGAATCGGATTAGGCAAAGCGTCGAGTACCTCGCGTATAAAGCCGATGCGCTTCCAAGCCTCGCCCTGGAATGTGCCGCCTACGGCTAAGAAGTTTCTCGAATAATCATTCTTTCCATTCATATAGCATTCGGCATGTGTTACATAAGTACCCCCGATAAGGCCTTGCCACATACGGTACAACATTTCCTCTCCGCTTAAACTTCCCCAACGGTTATCCATGTTGCCCTCATAGCAAACTTCATCAAAGATAATCGGTTTCTTATAGATGTTTCTCACAATAGCCGCCCCTCTATGGTCTTCTACCGGAGCTTGGTCCTGAATGCTGGCATGTGTATATTCAGGAATCCAATATTTATAATATTTAGCTGTATTACTATGGTTGGAACAAAGATGGCCATACGGGTCATTCTCCACAACCGTGCGGGTAAATACATCCCAATCTTCCGGCTGACGTTCTCTCAGAAAATCATACTCGTTGGCCAGCGACCACCAAATGTTACGGTACGAGCTCAAACGGGCAATGGCATATTTCAAATAACGTACATTTACGTCCATGGGCATGCGGTCGAATCCCCAACGGCCTTCATCATAAGGATGGAATAAAATCATATCGGCTTCCACCCCGATTTCAGAGAGACGTTGTACACACTCTTCCACATGTGCAAAATAAGCCGGATTAAAACGGGTGTAATCCCATTCGTATACCGGTTTGCCTTTCTCGTCTTTCTTCACGCTCTTTATTTCAAATGGGAAACGCTCCGGTTCCGGATAGTCCAAATCGAAATTCTGTACAAAGAGCAACATCCTTATTTTATTGAATTTAGATAAGGCCAGTGATTTCACGGTTTTCTCAGGCATATCTCCGGCAACATGCATCCAATCATACGAGGTGGTTCCTACCGGATAATAACGTTTTCCATCCGCATATTTAAAATTATAGGTACCATCCACCACTACCGGGCCATGATTTTCTCCGGTAGGAGATACACATTGCAAACTACCGCTTTTTCCATTCAGCGCTTCTACTTTACTTTGTGTCTTATACGACCATTTACCTTGCTTCACGGGCATAAAACGGATTTTGAAAGTGTTGTTTCCGTCGTAAAAACCTCTGACTGTAATTGTCGTATCCGGTCCTTCAAAGGTGGCGGTCAGTTCCGCATCAAAAGGATTCCCCTTTACTTTTGCTTGTAAGGGCAGCTCAAAACGTCCCCAACATTCTACTTTTTCTTGCGCAGAAACATTCCATGTTCCTAAACAGCATAAAGCAATTAACCAATAATTAAGTTTCATAAGATTAAGTTTGTACTAGTTGTTTTTCATCATATCGGGTTCAAAGATAAGAAAATATCAAATATCCCTGTCAGATACCTGAAAAAATAAGATGCAAAAAAGTCCCTTTTCATCGAAGAAAATGTCCTTTAAATGAAAATGTCAGAAAATGTCAGGTATTTTATGCTGTCTATATTTTTATTTATTCCTATTTTTGTATAAATTTTAATATAAAAAACAGATATGAAAACTTATTTAAAGGTAATGTTATTGTTTCTCCCCTTATTGTATGCTTGTCAATCGGAGAAATCAGACAAAACACTTTATACTGACTTCCCGGAAAGTATAGATTTGCAAGCGAGTACAATAGAAATCGATACGGCCGTATTTCGTTATCCCTTCCGGATACGTGTACATGGAGATTATGCGGTGATATTGGATTTGCATAACGCCGACAACTTTTATCACCTCTTTACATACCCGGATATGCATTATTTAACCGGATTCGGTAAAAAAGGAGATTCCCCGGAAGAGAATCTTGCAGGAGATGATGTGCGTTGGGTAGGAGATACGATTTGGACTCTTGACGCCAACAAAAGGGAACTGGCCGCCTACCTTTTTAAAGATACGTTGCAAACCATTGAAAAAATCGGAGTCAGTGAAACCATACGTCCTTTAAACGTTGCATTTATCAATCCGTCATCTTATGTTATACCGGACTATACAGGAGAAAACCGTTTTTGTTGGATGAACCGTGAAGGAAAAATCGTTCAGAAAACACATACAATTCCTACGGAGGATGAAAAATCTAAAACGCAAAACGCGCCAGCTTTATCACAGGCTTGGCGTAGCTTTATCGATTACAACCCTCAAAATAATATATTGGCTGCTGCCACCCAATTGGGAGAAGTGCTCGAAATTTACAACATAAAAGATAGTATCAGCCATATTATACAAGGTCCGAATGGCGAACCTGAATTTAAGATTTCCGGAAGTTATGCCATTCCTTCGGGCATTATGGGATTTGCTGATGTACAGGTGGGTAAAGAGTGCGTTTACGTTATTTTTCAAGGAATTACATTCAAAGAAATAGGCAAATTGATACAATCCGGACAAGAAAGACCCAATGGAGGCCAATACATTTATGTATTCAGTTTAACTGGAAAGCCTCTTCGCAGATATGTATTAGACAGATATATTGATGGTTTTTATGTAGATGAATCTCGAAATATGATTGTCGCCACAGACGTCAACAATGACCAACCCATTGTAACCTTTCAGATTCCTTCATTAAAAAATTAAATTTCTTTTCGTAGCATCTTCATCACTACCTATAGAACTTTTCAGTGTTTTCTCAAGGTATATGATGGAGATGCTTTTTTATATTGTCATTTTTATTCTCTGAAAGCATCCTATAGAAAATAAACACCTAAAAGAAAAAATGCTTTTATTATATATAATTTAAAAGATTTAAAAGCAAGAAACATAATAGATTATAGCGATATTCATTAATTTTGCGCACATTTAACACAGCACGAATTTATGAAAAAGAGGCCTATTAATCGTTGTTTATTTCCTGTTCTCCTTATTCTCATTTTCTTTATTGTAGAACTCTACATATTAGGGGAATCTAAAAAAGAGATGCTCGACGCTGCGGATAAAGCTTTAGTAGAAGCTGTTGATGTTGATTTGAAAAATAGGTGGGAAAAGAGTACAGAACCAAATTGTTTTTATGATAATGGGAAAAAGAGACCTCTGAAATGGCCTCGACAAGTCTTAATCATGACAGAAGGTGGAATTAAGCATGTAACAATTGATACATTAAGAGATTTAGCCAATATTAATGATTTTAAATCAGAAAATATAAAAAGATCACAGCAATCAGCATTATACAGAACTCATCCTATTATATTGGATAGCCTTCAATTTATATTTGAAAAAGAATTAAAAAAGAAATCCATTTATTCAACAACAGCTTTACGTTTATCATATAATTGGTTAAATGAATATCATTCGTGGCAAACAATAGATTCTTTAGAATTAACCAATTATTATATGCTAAAAAAATATTGTATAGGTGAATTTTCTGAATTTGATTTATATTCATATATTAAAATATCAAATATCCAAAAGATTCTATATTCTTTACATAGCAGTAAACTTAACATTGCTATATGCATAATATTTATAATAAGTATTATTATATCAATTAGTTATCTTATATATAGCAGTAAGAAAAATATTCAATATAATCATTTTCAGATAACTTCCCATTTATATAAATTAAACGATTTAGTTTCTTACAATACAACTACTTATGAATTAAAGATTGGTGATGAATCTAAAATATTAAGGCAACAATTAGGGTTACTTTTATCTTTTTTCATTAAAGCTCCAAATCATGAGGCTAATGTTGATGATATTAGGAAAAGTATATGGAAAAAAAGTACATGTACTAATGAAACATTATCTCATGCAATATCATGTTTACGCAAATATCTCCCGGAAAGCACTCAAATTAGAATAACCAAAATAAATGCGGATACATACAAATTAATAATAGAGAATAATACGATTAATTCAGGAAAAACTAAATAGAAAGTTCTGTATAAATTAAAATATCCGAAAATATCCATTCATTTACAATGTCTTTTATACCATAATTCTCTATTTTTGATACCAAAATTTTAATTTAGTGTAGTATGAATAAGAAACTTAAACTTAGTCTTGTGTTATCTGCTATAGTTATAGCAGTTGCTTCATTCTTTTATAAACAAAATAAGTCGGATTACCAATCTTTGGCTCTTCAGAACATCGAAGCGATAGCTTTTGGAGAATTAGGTTCAGGTCGTTGTACCGGTACAGGCTGTGTTGATTGTCCATTCATGGATATCAAAGTAGAGTATTACGTTATGTATAGTCTTCCACTAGAAAAGTATTAATGAAATTCTATCCTGTTTTTCTTTCTTTGATAGCAGTATAGATTTAGTTAACAAGGTGTTATTCGAACAATCTCCGCCGATTATCTAATTGGATAAATTAATATGGCTTTTGACGACTAATAAAAAATGTATTAATTGTCAACAATTGGATAGTTGGCGAGATTTTTATTTCTATTTACTTTCCTTATAATGCACCCTTCGGTATACTGATTTATATAAAGTTGTGCAACAATAATTAATACTAAATTAGTTAAAAAGAATCTCTCCTATATTATTTTTCTTCCTAACATTGCATGCGTCTGACAGAGGTGTCAGATATGCAAATCAACATGTAACGGGCAAATTATGGAAACATACAAAATAGGACTTGATATTGGTTCTACTACCGCTAAAATGGTAGTGTTAGACAAGACTGAAACAACTATTCTCTATCATCAATATGAGAGACACCAAGCCAAGGTACAGGAATGTTTACTCACTTTCTTCCGGCAACTGAAAGAACAAATAGGAGAGGCTTCATTATCTATTCATATCACAGGGTCTGTAGGAATGGGGGTAGCCGAACTATGTTCTTTACCTTTTGTACAGGAAGTGGTAGCGGCAACTAATTACATTCGCCGGAACCATCCGGGTATATCCACAATGATTGATATTGGAGGAGAAGATACGAAGGTGGTATTCTTTCAAAACAACCAAGCCACAGACTTACGGATGAATGGCAATTGTGCCGGTGGAACCGGTGCATTTATTGACCAGATGGCCATTTTGCTGGGTGTCTCGGTTGATGAGCTCAATCAACTGGCTCTTCAGGCAACACAAGTATATCCCATCGCATCACGTTGTGGTGTATTTTGCAAGACAGATATACAGAATTTAATCGCTAAAAATATTCCCAGAGAGGATATTGCAGCTTCTATTTTTCATGCTGTAACAGTACAAACAGTGATTACCCTTGCACGCGGATGCGATATTACCGCACCTATATTATTGTGTGGCGGTCCTTTGGCCTTTATTCCGGCTCTTAGACAGTCTTTTGCCGAATACTTAAACCTATCACTTGAGAAAGATTTTGTTTTGCCCGAAAAAAGTAATCTTATTCCGGCATGGGGAGCAGCTCTGACAGAAACTACGCAAACCGTCGATATATCAGTGCTAATAGAACGGTTGGAGAAAGGAACGAATCAGATATCTTATTTAGGCAGTAATCTTCCGCCTATTTTTAAGGATGAACAGGAATATGAGCAATGGAAAAAGAGGCTGGAGAAGAATGGAATACAGCGTACCGAGCTGAAGCCGGGTTTTCAACAAGCTACTATCGGCATCGATTCCGGCTCCACCACTACTAAAATTGTGGTATTGGACGAATCCGACCGGATACTGTATTCTTATTATCACTACAATGATGGCGACCCTATAAAGGCTGTGGAAACCGGACTGCAAAAGCTGGAGGAAGAATGCCGGAAGAAAGGAACGGTTCTGCAAATAAAAGGAGGATGTTCTACCGGATATGGAGAAGACCTGATAAAAGCGGCTTTCCAAATGGATGCCGGTATTATTGAAACGATAGCCCATTATATGGCTGCCACACACCTGAGTAAGGAGGTCTCTTTTATATTGGATATCGGTGGACAGGACATGAAAGCTATATTTGTGGACAATGGGATTATCAACCGAATCGAAATCAATGAAGCCTGTTCATCGGGATGTGGTTCCTTTATCAGTACCTTTGCGCAATCTCTGAATTATACGGTTGATGATTTTGCCAAAGAGGCTTGTTTTTCAAAGGCTCCATGCGATATGGGTACACGGTGTACGGTATTCATGAATTCCAAAGTAAAACAGGTGCTTCGTGAAGGTGCGTCCGTTTCGGATATCGCCGCAGGCTTGTCGTACTCTGTTATAAAGAATTGCCTGTATAAGGTTTTGCAATTGAAAAATACCGATGAACTGGGTGACAAAATCGTTGTACAGGGTGGAACAATGCGTAACGATTCCATTGTAAGAGGTTTGGAACTGCTTACCGGAAAAGAAATATTCCGTAGTGATTGTCCCGAATTAATGGGTGCAATAGGTTGCGCTCTTTATGCAAAACAGCTGGAGAATGCCCGGGAAATAAAGTTGCAGGATATGATACATCTTGCTCAATTTACTTCTAAACAACTTCAGTGCCACGGTTGCGAAAACCAATGTACTGTTACCCGATATACTTTCCAGAACAAGAATCATTACTATTCCGGCAACCGGTGCGAAAAGGTTTTTACGAATAAAGGTATTGGCTCGTCGACTATGATAAAGCAAACCGCTGCATTGCAGCAAGAGCCATCGTCCCGGTCAACACTTGATGGGGAGAACGCCGGACTCAATGCATACGAAGAAAAGCTCAAACTCCTGTTCGACCGTCCAATTCATATTGAACATCCCGAACTGACTATCGGAATTCCCCGATGTTTGAATATGTACGAAGAGTATCCGTTTTGGCATACACTGTTTACCCGTTGTAACATCCAGGTATACCTTTCAGCTCCGTCGGCTTTCGCTCCCTACGAAAAGGCTGCGAACAGGGTGATGTCGGACAATATTTGTTTTCCTGCAAAACTGGTACACAGTCATATCCAGAATCTTATAGAACGTCGTGTCGACCGGATATTTATGCCTTTCGTGGTCTTTGAGAAGATAGATAAACAACAGCAGAATAGCTATAATTGCCCTATCGTATCCGGTTATTCGGAGGTTATCAAAAGTGTTCAGTCTGAAAACATTCCTATCGACGACCCCGCCATCACTTTTAAAGACCGTTCTCTGCTCTATAAACAATGTTTCGAATATCTGAAATCGTTGGGTGTTTCCGAACGTGTGTTTAAACCCGCATTCGAGCAGGCGCTGAAAGAACAACAGGCCTTCGAAGAGGATATAGCCGATTATAATCATCAAATAAGAGAAGAGGCACGGCAAAAACACCGGCTCGTTATCCTGCTTGCCGGACGTCCTTATCATTCCGACCCGCTCATACAACACAAAATATCCAATATGATTGCGGAAATGGGTGTTTATGTTCTGACCGATGATGTGGCACGAAATCAGGATATTGTATTGAAGGATGTGAATTTTCTTCCTCAATGGGCTTTTACCAACCGCATTCTGAAAGCGGCCAAGTGGGCGGCACGGCAGAAGGATGATATACAATACATGCAGTTAACTTCTTTCGGTTGCGGACCGGATGCTTTCCTCACAGACGAAATCCGTGCGCAATTGAAACAATATGGAAAGAACCTCACATTATTAAAGATAGATGATGTGAGCAACATCGGTTCTGTGAAGTTGCGTGTGCGTTCTTTGGTGGAGAGCTTACACATCAGACAGTCTCAACAGCAACGGGCAATGCCTTTTATCTCTACACCGCCATATCTGAAGAAAGACAGGAAAAAGAAAATCATTGCACCTTTCTTTACTCCGTTCCTTTCGCCGCTGATTCCTTCTATTATGAAAGTGGCCGGGTATGATTTGGAAAATCTCCCCCTTAGCGACCATCGTTCCTGCGACTGGGGATTGAAATATTCCAATAATGAAGTGTGTTATCCGGCTACACTGATTGTTGGCGACATTGTAAAAGCTTTTAAAGACGGATTGTACGACCCGGATAATACTTGTGTTGCCATATCTCAAACTGGTGGGCAATGCCGCGCCAGCAACTATATATCTTTAATTAAAAAAGCCTTGATAGAGAACGGGTATACTCATACACCTGTCGTATCGTTTGCTTTGGGCAGTGGAATTAATCAGGACCAGCCCGGATTTAAGATAAACTGGCTCAAATTATTGCCTATAACTCTGGCTGCCATTCTATATAGCGATTGCATTGCTAAATTCTATTATGCATCTGTAGTGCGTGAAACAGAAGCGGGACAAGCGGCCCGGTTGCGCGATTTATATTTGGAAACAGCCAAGACTGCGATTTTGAAAAACAAACCGGAAGACTTATACAGTTATTTATATCTGGCCGTAAAAGAATTCAACCGGATATGTAGTCCGAAATCGTGTCCGAAGGTGGGAGTAGTGGGAGAGATATTCTTAAAATTCAATCCGTTTGCCCAGAAAGACATTATCTCATGGCTGATTGAAAAACAGATAGAAGTTGTACCTCCGCTTATGACCGATTTCTTCATGCAAAGTTTTGTAAACTTAAAGTCGCAACAAGACAGTCATCTGAAACGGAAATATATACCCAATCTTGTTGTTGACTGGCTCTACAAAAAGGTACAAAAGCAAATAGATAAAATCAATGAAATAGGAAAAGAGTTCAGTTACTATATTCCTTTTGAAAGTATCTATGAGAAAGCGGAAAACGCCAAGCAGATTATATCATTGAATGCACAGTTTGGGGAAGGTTGGCTGATATCCGGCGAAATGGTCTCTTTTGCCACTCACTCCGTGCATCATGTAATAAGCCTGCAACCATTCGGTTGTATAGCCAACCACATTGTGGAAAAAGGAATTGAAAAGAAAATAAAATCCCTTTATCCTCAAATGAATATTTTATCTTTGGATTTTGATAGTAGCGTCAGCGATGTAAACATCATTAACCGGCTACTGTTATTTATAGACAACTTAAAAGCGGCAGAGTAATGGGAGCAAATACGAATCATAAGCTGGAACAGCAAATTATAGAAACGGCTCAACAACTGTTCATGGAAAAAGGTTTCGTAGAGACCAGTATGAGTGATATTGCAGCAAAAGTAGGCATTAATCGGCCTACCTTGCATTATTATTTCCGGACAAAAGACCGGATGTTCCAAGCTGTATTTAGCTCTATTGTAGCTTCTTTGCTTCCAAAAGTACAAGACATTATTGCTCTTAATCTACCTTTTATGGAGCGTGTGAGCCTGGTTCTCGACGAGTATATTACTTACTTTATCAAGCATCCCTATATTCCCAAATTTGTATGCGAAGAGATACGTCGTGATGTAGACCATTTGCTCGAAGCAACAAAATCCATGCAGCTGGATAAGATTCTTCTTCTAACTAAAAATAGCTTGCTTTCCGAAATGGAGGCAGGCCGACTTAAAACTGTACCTCTACATGTAGTGTTCTTAACCTTCTACGGATTACTTACCTTTCCGCTTATATCCAAAAATCTAGTGATAAACTTATTTTTGGAGGACGAGAGTCAGTTCGAATCCTTCTTAAGGGAGTGGAAACAGTATATTATTCTCCATTTACACAATTTATTATGCAATGATTAGAGAGATATATCATAGAATATTCCAGTAGAAAATTGTACAGAAACATACAAATTCATTACACATTTGTGTCTTAGATTCTACCATTCTAATTCATTGATATTTTGGTTATTAAAAATACGGTCAATTTGTTGGTAAGAAACGAATTCTTTCTTACTTTTGTATAACCTTATTTTAAAATACGATACAATGAAAAACTCCTTGTTGCCCAAATGGCAAATCCCGGCGCCATTTGTAATCCATCTCCGTATGGTGAAGAAATCTCTATTCCTATTTGCTGTTTTGTACATCATGCAAGGATGTGTGGCTCCGAATTCCGTTACACTAAAAGGTGAAAAAACTCTGATAAACGGGCAGCAGGAGAGAGAGTTATCCGTTCTTTCATTACCTTCTTACGAAGCCATTGCATTGGAAACCACCGACAACTCTCTTATAAAACACATCAATCGTCTGTACTGTTATCAAGATACCCTGTTCGTGTTCGACCGGGCCATGAAAAGAATCAACCTGTTCAATCGGAACGGAAAATATATCCGTACCCTTTCCCATGTGGGACAAGGTCCCGGAGAATATGTACAAATTCAGGATTTCTGCCTGGATGCGAAAAACAAACGAATCATTTTATCTTGCGATGTTCCACATAAACTCCTCTACTATTCTTTCTCCGGGGATTTTCTTAAAGAAGTCTCTCTGCCCTTATATTATACGGAAATCATCTGCAATGAAACCCACCTCTACGGTCTGGTAGAAGAGGAGGAAGGCAATAGAATAGAAATATTGGACCTTGATGGTAACCAGATAGACCAAATAGAGATACCTGCTATTTCATTGAAAATAGATACCCCGACACATAAACATACCTTTGCTGCAGGACATCGGATGTCGGTTTATAAAGGAGTGGTGTTTCTTACCTGTCCTTACGACAATGCCATCTATACTCTTCAAAACAATGAATTGTATAAGAAGTATGAACTTGATTTCAAAGAACAAACACTTCCTCAGCGTCTTTTAAACGAGCAGATTAGTTCCACGGATTTTTCGAAACAGTGTAGGGCTAACAATTGGGTTTGCACGATACTGGACATTGCTCAAACACAAAATACCTTATTTTTCCGTACCAATTCAGGTTTCTTCCTGTGCAATAAAAAAGAAGGAACCATGACCAATTACCGTATATTGTCTTTTCCCGATATCTGTGGAACATCTTCTGTTCAGAAAATGTATGGAACAAATGAAATAGTGGAAATATTCCCCGGTCAAATGTTCCAAAAGCTGCTTAATAATTATGTAAAATATCAGGGAGATGAGAAAAAACTACCCCCGAAACTTTTGGATATTTACCATACCATAGATAAAGACAGCAATCCGATTTTAATACTATGCAAAATCTAGATTCGAAAAGAGGAAATAATTGAATAGTATAGATATGACAAGAAAGATAAGTCTATTATTATTTACAGTCGTTCTAATTTTTACTTCGTGTAAGCAAAAAGAAAACAATCAGAACATTACCTTGAAGCACCAGACTCTGATGTATAACAACTACCTGCTGGGAGCTCCACATAGCTTGGCCCTATTGGATACATTTTTGATAGTGGCAGACCATCAAACGGACTCTATATTCCACGTTATCAATGCCAATACAGGAATGGAACTATATAAAACGGGACATTGCGGACAAGGTCCAAATGAGTTCTTATTAACCTCAATCATAGTTTCTAATGGAGATTCTGCTTTTTTCTACGACCTTAATAAACGTAGCTTATATTTTCTAACCCAACAGCCTTGCAACAAAATACATATTGAAAATTTTGATACATTTCGGTCAGATACTTTAAGTCATAATTATGTAGCACCTATAAAGAATCAATTTATAGCAACCGGCGTTTATTTACATGCCCGATTTTGTTTGTTGGATTATTCAGGGAAATTAATCGATAAATACAGCACGTTTCCTTATAAAGATGAGAAAGAAAAGAATTTATCAGGAATCATTTTATCACAAGTTTATTTGGGTCGTCTTACAGTGCAGCCGGGTGGAAACAGGTTCGCCTGTGCGCAAGATAATGCTAAAATTCTGACGATATTCTCAGTGAGTGATAATAAAATATCATTAGAAAAAGAGATTATAGGAAATTATCCTGAATATAGGTTTACAAGTAAAGAGTACTGTGGGCTGAAACATGATTCTCCATATGGATATATGGCCATATGCGCATCAAAGAATTATATATATACGTTGTATTCAGGAAAATCATACGAGAAATATTCCGGTTCTGCTTTTTACAGTACAGAGCTTATCAAATATAATTGGCAGGGTGAAGAAGTAGGGCATTATTATCTGGATGTTCCCTGTTCGCAGTTATGTGTAACGCCCGATGATAAGACTATCTATGCAATCAGTTACGAAAATAATCCGGAGATTGTAAAATTTGAAATTCCTATTAATTAAAAATGTTCAGTAATAGAAAATCTTAAATTCCTAATTATAATGAAACACGCACATTTAGTATTCGCTTTTATGGCAAGTGTCATGTTGCCCTGTTGCACTACACATGTGAAAAAAAGCAATCTACAAACATTAACTGTCTCTATGTCAGATATTCAGGAAACAGCTTCATTAAAAGAATTCGCTACCCAAACGTCTTATATACCATTGGAAACGAACGATAGTACACTCATCAGCAGAATTTCAGACATTAAGAAGAAAGACCATCTTTATTATATATCAGATGAATCCACTTTATATAAATTCAATAAAGAGGGTAAGCTGGTTGGGAAAATAAGTAAGAAAGGAACCGGACCGGATGAATATACTAACATCAGTGATTTTCAAATAGATAAAGATGGAAATGTATGGGTTCTTAATAGAAACCAAAAACGGCTTAATCTGTATTCATGGGAAGGAACGCTGCTAAAACAGATACATTTAAAATATTGGGTTGAGAAAATATCGTTCCACGACGACTCCTATATTTATATGTTTGGAGGAAATGTACTGGAAGAAGGAAAAGACTCCAAAATTCAAGTTTTTGATATGAATACAGAGCAATATACAGCTCATTTTTTACCCATCGATAAAAATCAGTCGAATTACCTGCACATTCTGGGGCAGCAATGTTTTGATAAACAAAATGAAGGGGCTTACTTTTACCAACTATTCAATGATACCATTTATAAACTGACGCCTCAATCCATAGAGCCTTATATCTGTGTGAATCTGGATAATAAAAATATTCCGGCTTCTTTCTATGAGAGAAAGTACGAAAACGTTATGTTCTTCTTTAATGCTTTGCATAAAGAATCGTATGCGTATGGAATATCCTATTTTCATGAGTATTTATCCCGCTATTTATTCTCGTTTATTTATCAACAACGCCAATACCTGGCTATACTTCCTAAATCGGGAGAAGAAAAAACTATCATTGTTCCCCAGCTTACCGTAGGAGACAATCTGTTACCTGATGATTTCCTTCTAGATTTAATTGAAACACAAACCTTTCTACAAGATGAGGGTAGCTTGATATTTGTATTACCGGCTTCGCAAATAACAGAATATGCTGAAACAAAAGGAAATATAGAGTTAACACAACAACTACAGATTCTGGATTCCGAACAAAATCCTATTCTGCTGGATGTGGAAATAAAGTGATACTATTCGCATTCTCTTAATCATTAAAATAGATTCAATATGAAACATTTAATATTACCTCTGTTATTGTTTTGCCTGCTTAGTTCCTGTAAAAGAGAAAAAGGAGAACCGCAGGACAATTATACTTTAGAAGCCACTGAAAACATTAAGAGTTTTCCTTTAGACTCCGATGTAAAGTATGATGCTTCTTATTTATATACTTTTGAGGAAAATGGGAAGAGGTATCTTTCCTTCCTCAATTACCGAACAACTCAATTACTTTTCTATGATTTTGACACAGCAAAATTTTTGTTCAAAGTAACATTAGATAAGGAAGGTTCTAATGGAGTGGTGATGCCTACTGGATATTATATAAAGGACTTTAATAATATGTATATATCTTCTTCTGCCTATTTCGGTTTAATCAAAGTCGATACTGCGAAAACTATCGTACAAAAGATACCATATAGAAAGACTGACAGTGGATATAAAATTATTTCCTCCTATAATGCCTCTTCCCATCCATATCTTCCACCTGTTTTTATCGGAGACAAAATGTATATTACGCAACAAAATAATGAAAGATTTTGTCCGG
>ERZ839767.2875-NODE-2875-length-21108-cov-5.471097_pt1 | contig 21108 bp, 17 predicted proteins | sample MGYA00519879_ERZ839767 | MGnify/ENA primary metagenome ERZ839767 (study PRJEB31850, sample SAMEA3708852) | human gut metagenome | biome: human gut; feature: human-associated habitat; material: faeces | place: China | collected 2014 ...
CCTTGCGGATACCGATGGCGCAAACCAAAATGAGCAGAACGCCAAGTCCTATGCCTTCCAAAATCACCTTTAAAATCATCATTTGCCTCCTTACCCCAAAGCCACATCCAGCGTCATCATAACACTGAAGCCGACCGCAAAGAAAACCGTCCCTATGTTGGAGTGCTTTCCCTGCGACATTTCCGGTATCAACTCCTCTACTACGACATAGAGCATTGCGCCTGCGGCAAAGCTCAAAAGATACGGCAGAGCCGGAATCACGAGCTGTGCCGCAAGTAGTGTCAGCACTGCGCCAACAGGCTCGACTATTCCCGAAAGGACGCCGCCTAGAAACGCCTTGCCTTTGCTCTCGCCCTCAGCTCGGAGAGGCATGGAGATTATAGCACCCTCGGGGAAATTCTGAATGGCAATGCCGAGTGACAGGACAAGCGCACTCGTTGCCGTAATCTGCGTGTTTCCGGCAAGAAAGCCGGCATACATCACGCCCACCGCCATGCCTTCGGGAATGTTATGCAGCGTCACCGCAAGCACCATCATAGTGGTGCGCCCGAGCTTGCTTTTCGGTCCCTCCGCCTGGTCGCTCCCTACATGAAGGTGGGGGATAAGTCGGTCAAGCAGGAGCAAAAACAGCACGCCGACCCAAAATCCGATAAAGGCGGGGAGAAAGGACAGCTTCCCCATATCCTCCGACTGCTCAATGGCGGGGATCAGCAAGCTCCAGATGGACGCTGCCACCATCACACCGGCGGCAAAGCCGGCAAGGGCGCGCTGTACCAGATCGCCAAGGGATTTTTTCATAAAGAACACGCAGGCCGCGCCCAGTGTTGTTCCCAAGAAAGGGATCATGATTCCAAGAAAGGCTTCCATTTATCTCACCGCCTTTGCGTTAATTGTTACTTGTTTCGCCTATAGCCCGCCTCGTCCCGGTATTCGGGATGTGCCTTTAAGCACGGGTCTTTGTCGCCGCAGATGGTATAGTCGCATCGGCAGCCGTCCACACAGGTGGTCGTCCGCACCAGCCTTGCGTGGAGCAGCTCCATGGAAGCAAAGTCCACATTGCACAGGGCGGGCATAATATCCGTAAGGCCGTGCCAGATAGCAAACTCTGCCGCAGGGCAAGCCGTGAATTCATAATAGATTGGCTTATCCTTGTCAAACGGCGCGACCGCCATTTCGTAATCGTGCCACTCGTCGCAGCGCTTCTTTGCCGTGCAGAAGGCCTTGTACATCAGCTTCTTAAAAAAGGGCTTGTTGCAGTCGACAAACTTTGAGAGCTTGCGGAATGACGGCAGGACCAGGTTTTCCTCCATCTCCTCTATCTCCCAAAAGGTCGCTACATCCCTGCACGCGGCGTAATAGCTCATGATGGCGATGCAGTCATAGGTACCGCCCGCGCCGTTATGGAAGTTCTTTTTCCCGCCGAGGTCTGTGCGCCAGTCGGAGAGGAAATCCGCATACTGCCGCTGCACCTTTTCCCAGACGGCCTCGCACTCGGCTTCCGGATAGTGCAGGGCGATCTTCGTGAGTATCTCTTTCTTGCAGGGCTTTGAATAAAGCACATGGCAGCTCCGGTCAAATTGCAGTTCGCTGTCTTTCATACCTTCTCCTTTTCCTGACTGCGCCGATGCGCCGCCTGGACCTCCTTTGAAAATTCCTCCGAATGCTCCCCGGCAAGGCCGCCGTGGCCAAGCTCGGTGAATATCTTCACCTCGAACGGATAGCCGCTCTCTTTCAGTGCATCGAGCCCCGCCGAGAGTTTTTTGTCGACCGTCCCCTTTATCCCGTACCAGAGGTACATGTCCGTTTTCCCAAACAGTGAATAGTCGGTTTTCTTGCCTATCAGGTAATAGTCCTGATTTTTCCAGCTGCGCCACGTTGCCTTACCGTAAAGGATCCTGTCGGCCTCCTCATAGGTGCGCCCCGTGATCTTTGCGAGAAACTTCTTTCTCATAGTGCCCGGGTGCCCCATGACGGCGTAAAAAAGTCCGGTGAAGAAAAAGCAGTAGACGTCCTTGCCCCATTTGCTCTTTATATCGGGGTAGTCACGAAGCCCCATGCCGTCAGCGATCGTGGTGGTGATCGTAAGGCGCGCATCACTGAGGACTTCCATCAGCACCCGGCAGCCGTAGGAAATGCCGTAGAGGATGTCGATCCTGCCGCCGTAGTTCCCGGCGATGTAGTCGCCGAGCCGTCTGGCCTCATCCATAGGGGACTTGAACTCCGTCTCCGGTTCGTCGGGATTGAAGCCGTCATAGGCCACGAGCAGGACATGATAAACCTTCGTCATCTCCCGCGCCGTCGGCAGTACGCCGAGATAGCTCGTGCCGCCGCCGTGGAGCATGACCATCAGTTCCGTGTTCTCTTTTCCGAATTCAAAATATTTCATCCGTCCCGCTCCGCTCCTTACCTTTTCAGAAAGTCCGCGATCTTTGCAAAGTCCTCCTTTGCCTCCCTGAAGCACGGCAGCATGCAGTAGCAGTGTACCATCTTCGGTCTTGCAAAGGCGGTGTACGGAACGTCCGCGCGCTTACAGGCTTCCTCAAAATCCGGAAGCGCACCGTAGAGCACCTCGTCAGAAGAGTAGAAAAAGTGGATATCGCCTACGCCGGTAAAATCTCCCCGAGAGCCAGAGAGCATATAGTCCGGCACATTCTCGCAGCCGTGCCGCATGAACTTCTCCACTGTCACCATAAAGGCATAATCGATGGAAACATCCCTTTCATTGAGCGCCCGCATCCGCGCCCTTTCCGCATCATTCCACGGCACCTCGCCGGGGGATACGGCGACAATGTGCCTCGGCTGCGGCAGCGGCTCGGGCTGCGCATTGTTGTGCGCCGCAATGCCAAGCGCCAGCGCACCGCCGGAGGAAAAACCACAGGTACTGACATTTCCGCCGCCATACAGTTCAACCATTTTTCGGTAACATTCGTACACCATCGCATAGGTTTCAGTAATGCAATGCTCCATGCACAGCGGATAGAATGGAAACCACACATCACAGCCGGTCTCACGGCACAGCTTGCGCATCACAGGCAGGTCGCCCTTATCCGGACCGATCACCATGCCGCCGCCGAAGAAATAGAGAATAGCACGCTCGGACGGCTTCGGATGCTCTCGCACGATCAGGCAGGGAAAGCCGTTCACCGTGATCGTTTCATAATATGCCTTGCGGTCGGTGGGCGTAAAAACGCCGCGGTGCCGGTTCTGCTTTTCGATTTCCTTTTGCAGCGCATCCTCCGGCAAAGCGAACGCCTTTTTCGCGCCGGAGAGCTTATACGCCGAGCGCAGAATGGATGCAACAATGCTCATGCTTAATCTCCTCATTTCCGCGCCGTGATGCACAGCCAGCTTTTCTTTTTGTGTATCTGCACCTCGTAAAAGCCCGCCTGCTCCAGATATGCCTTTAATTCAACGTCCTTGTAGATGATCATACCGCCGATGATCTCCGTCCACCTCTCATCCTTGTCCGTATCGCCATTGCTTTCGTTGCAGATGAGAAAGGTCCCACCGGGCTTCAGCACCCGATAGACCTCCCGGAAGCACTGCGGCAGGTCAGGCCAGAAATAGACGGTTTCAAAGGCCGTGACCGCATCAAACCAGTTGCCTGCGAAGATCATATCCGCCACGCTGCCTTGCAGAACGGTGCAGCGGCCCTCCGCTATGGCGGCCTCGTTGACCTTTTTGGATTTCTCCACACTGACGGGGGAATAGTCAATGCCCTTGACAATACCCTCCGGGCATTTTTTCAGAAGTCTCTTGATGTTCGCCCCTCCGCCGCAGCCACAGTCCAGCACATTGGCATCGTTATTCAGTTTCAGGTATTTAAGCCCCCAGTCCGCCAAAGAGCGGTGGCCAATGTTCATCATGGAGACCATTATTCTTCCACCAAGCCCGGTGGGCTTGCGTGTATTATCAAAGAATGCCATAGCTTTACCTCCTTACAACCTTTTTAGTGTAATGATCTTGTTAGATATGTTCCTGATGGCGGGAACCTTATCAAGCACCTTATAAATCGGCATGAACTGGGTCATGTCTTCCATCAGGCCACGCTCTTCAACAAAGCGGAAGTTCGGCAGCAACGCCGCCAATGCTTTGCCGCCCTTTATGCCCCATGTGAACTTAGCGTTGCTGCCTTCTATGGACTTTCCCTTAAAGCGCTTCACTATCATGGGGTTCATTATTTCAACCAATACCGTGGCATCATCGAATCGGTTGGCTATAACGGCAAATATCTGCTGTACGTCTGCTTCGGAAAGATACATGGTCAGTCCTTCTATGATTATAATGGCAGGAGTTCGACTCTCCTCGACCATTTTGCCCCAGTCATCCATTGCGGACATGGCGATCTGGGTGATATTGCCGCTTTCCGGTAGGAGCTTTTCGCGCACGGCGATTGTTTCCGGCAGATCGAGGTTATACCAATGCTTAAAGCCGGTCATGCGGTAGCAGCGTGTATCAAGCCCGCAGGCGATGTTCACCACTATTGCTCCCGGATTATTGGCAAGATATTCACTTACGAGTTTATCCAGCACTATAGTCCTTGCTATAACGCCGCTGTGCATGGGCGCGTCTTTATCAGCAAGGGAGAAATCATAGTTAAGCTTGCTGATTATCTCCTCTGCCTTTTTATCGTGAATCGCGCCGCGGCCTTTGCTTTCCTTTGCGCGGGCGTATATGGTTTGCAGCATTGTTTCCGGCACACCGGAAATGGTTACCTTCTCGTCCACACCAGTTACTCCTTAAAATTAATCAAACAGCCATAGTTAATGTGCTCTAACCAAATGACCTTTGAAAAGCCGCCATACGGCAGCTTCTCTGTTTGTGATTATAGTTACTGGGGGCTTGAGTGTCAAGGAAAAAATCATCCGCCCCAATGTATCCATCAGAGCGGATGTTTGCGTTAGATGTTAGATTGATTCAAAGGATTATCTTTGCTTTTTCCTTCTGCCGTAAATAACGGTTCCGGCGGCTGTGGATGCGCATATGATCAGCAGCGCTATCCAAATGAATGAGGTATTGTCGTCGCCGGTAGCGGGCAGGTTGGGGTTAGGTGTCCAGCCGGACGGATCGCTCGGTTCTATATCGCCGCCCTTTGCCGGTATGAAGCCAACCGCCGTAACATAATGGCAAACCGTGCATTCCTTGTGCTGCGTTCCGCTATTAAAGTAAGTGGGCGCGGTATCTATTATCCAGCCGCTTTCAGTATGCGCCGCCTTGCTGCCTTCTATAATCGTGCCGCAGCCTGTGTTTGTGCAGTCCTTCCAATGGTCTGCCTTATCGAACTTCCAGCTTTCTGAAGGCGCATGGCCGGTAGCCGGGATGATGACCGCTGTTTTGTCGGCTATCTCTATGCTGCCATTAGCATCCTCGAACCACATATCGCAGCCATCGCAGGTGTAGTAGGCCTTATTGCCGTCCTTGGTGCAGGTCGCATTGTTGGCAGAAACAAGCGTCAGGCTATGCGTATGCGGTACGGTCTTGTCGTATCCGCAGATATCGCATATGTTATCGTCGCCGTATTCATGCTCCCCCGAGTCCTCCTCGGCGTGGCAGCGTTTGCATTCATGCCAATGCTTGTTTTCGTCCCTGCTCCAATCGTTAGGCAAGTCGTGGCCCAGAGGATTACCGTCGGTCGCGCCGCAGCCTTTACGCCGGCAAGTCTTGGGTTCGGTGCAAGTCGCTTCCGCCCAATCATGGTTAAGCGCTGTGCCCGGCAATTCAAATGTTTCGGTTGCGCTTACCGCGCCGCAGGAGCAGGTCTTATAGTAAACATCGTTGTGTGTGCAGTCCGCGGAGGATTTCTTATACTGCTCCTCTACATGCTCTTCCGTAAAGCTGTGCGCCTCAAATACGGGTTTCACGGTCACATTACCGGCCGGCATGATAAACGTATCGTTGGATACTTCGGCATTGCCGCTTACAATCTGCCACTCCTTGAAGTGATAGCCGTTATTGGGCGTTGCGGTAAGCTGTATCGTCGTGCCTGCCGTTGCCGAAGAAGCGCTTACTGTTGCGGTGCCGTTGTCATCCGTAATGATATACACATTGTACTTCTTTGCTCCCGCCGCAAGTTCAAGTTCCGTGTTTGCATTATAATTCACATGGGCGTCGGCGGCATCGGCGAAGAAATAATTCGAATAGTCCTGACCGTACTTGCCGGAGAAAACCACGGGATAGTTCTTGCTTTCGGTAGTAATGCCGATGGATGCGCCGCTGCTCATGGCAGCGCTTATGCTCAGCTTTTTTCCGGAAGGCAGATACACGTTGTTTGCATCGCCGGAAGCGGTGTTGCCCTTTACAACGGGATTGCCGCTTATTTTAAGCTGCCCGTTGTTGCCGGGGTTGACGTATATTCCGCCGCCGACATTTGCGGTATTCTTTTCGATCGTACCGCCGGAGAGATTGCAGACCGAGCCGGTGCGGAAAATATAGACGCCGCCGCCGTTGCCCGTTGCGGTATTTCCGCTGATGACGCCGCCGGACATATTCAGTACGGACGGTTCGCGGTTAAGGTAGATTGCACCGCCATCCACAGACGAGTTCCCGGTGATTTTGCCGCCGGAGAGGTTAAACGTGGATGTGCCGTACACATGCACCGCGCCGCCCTCGCTGGCAGCCTGATTGCCGCTGATCTCGCCGCCGGTCATAGTTGCCGTCACGCCATTGTAGAGGTAGACCGCGCCGCCGTATCGGCTGGACGTATTGCCGGTGAGCTTTGCGCCGGAGATGGTGACCGTACCGCCTGCCATATTGATGACGCCGCCGTCACCATTAGTGGCATTATTTCCTGTGATAGTGCCGCCAACCAAATTGACCGTACCGCCGCATGACGAATAGATAACGCCGCCGTTTTGAGCTTTATTGTTGGCGATAAGGCCACCGTAAATATTCACGGTGCCGCCCTTTTTGTCCTTATTGTTCAGGAAAATCGCGCCGCCGGAATTTTTGCCGTTGTTGTCGGAGATCTCGCCGCCGTAGATGTTCAGCACACACTTGCTGTCATCCAGCGCGATCGCGCCGCCGCCGTTGCCGGAAACCTTACCGCCGGTGATCTTGCCGCCGAAAATGTCCAGCGTGCTCTGGTAGAGATACACGCAGCTGCCGCCCCAGCTTTTGGTTGCGCCCCTGATCGTTCCGCCTCCGGCGCAGTCGCAGAGGACGAGCCGTCCGCCGTTGTTGACCGTGATCTTATTCGTGCCGTTGCTGGCGAAGGTTTTTCCGTTCAGGCAGAGGTAGAGCGTTGTGCCATCCACCACCAGATTGCTGTTGAAGGTGACATTCTGCGACAGATACACATAGGCAGTCTTATTGGTGTACGAAATGGCATCTTTGCCGTTCCAGCTTTGGTAGCTTACAGGCGTGTGTCCTGTATGGTCGCCTGCGCTTATGCTGCCGCCGCAGATGCAATGCTCGTGCGCCGTCCAATGCGCGTAAAGCGTATGCGGTTCAGCGGCAGTTACAACGGTGCTCGCTTCAACCTTAGTGCCGCCGTCCTTTTCGGTGAACCAGCCGTCAAAATCATACCCCGCACGATTGGGCGTGGGCAATTCGCCGTAAGGACTGTTATAAGTCACTTCATAGGTGGTATTCGCAAGAGTGCCGCCGTTTGGGTCAAGGGTTATATTGAACTTGGCCTCCGACCAGCGGGCGTAGAGCGTATGCGCTTCTTTTGTCGCAACGGAGGTGTTTGCGTCCACCTTAGTGCCGCCGTCCTTTTCGGTATACCAACCGTCAAAATGATAGCCGGAACGAATTGGCGTGGGCATTTCGCCGTAGGTACCATTATGCTGTACGGCCTTTGTCTCGTCGCCAGCATTTAGTGTACCGCCGTTGGGATCAAACGTAATCGTGACTTCATCACTGGTATTGATAAGATAGAGATTATAATAATTCTCATCTTTTCTGATCTCAAGCCTACCGAAGTCCGGGTTGTCGCAGAAGATACGATCATGGTATAGCTTTGCCGAAGACTCCGTATTAACTTGCAGAGAATTCAAAAGAACAGACGCGCCGTTTTGGGTGATGCCGGTGAAGTAGACGCCAATCTTTGCGTTTCCGCCCGTGTTTATGCGGGCAGTAAATACAATCTGCGTGTCCGGATCGCTGAGATAGAGGTTGTTCTGGGCAGAATTGACCGTGTTGTCATAGATATACGGAGCAATCGTGCCGCCGCCTCCATATACGTTGCCCATGTATATTATCTTTGCAGACGCAAACGGTTCCAGATAGAGGCCGCCGCCCGCTTCGGTGGCGGTGTTGCCGGTGATGCGGCAGTTCCGGTAACCGATGAAGCAGACGCGGACATACGCGCCGCCGCCCCGTTGGGCCGTGTTACCGGATATGGTGCTGCCGTTAAACTCGCAGCGTCCGTCTGCGTTGCTATAAAGGCCGCTGCAGTAAACTCCGCCGCCATCCCCTGTGGCGGTGTTGTTGATAATCTCGCCGCCGTTGAGATGAAAATGTGTTCTGCTTGCGGCATAGATACCGCCGCCGTTGGTAGCGCGGTTATTGGAAATGACACCGCCGTTGATATTGACCGTGCCGGCATTCCAAGAGTCGTAAGAAGAAATACCGCCGCCGTTGCCGGTGGCCGTGTTGCCGGTAATCGCACCGCCATACATCGTAAAGCTGCAATTGCCTCCCGTGACTGACACAGCGCCGCCGTCTCCGGATACGTTGTTGCCGGTCAGCGTGCCGCTGTAGAGCGTGGCGTTTGCATATGCGCCGATACGGATACTGCCGCCGCTGGCATTGGAGCCGCCAAGCGTACCTGTGCCAACGCAGTCGCACAGATCCAGCTCCACAGGCTTGCCATCCTCGCCCGTCAGAGTGATGGCCGGCTGAGATGGATCGGCGCAGGTGAAACTGTAGCTGTTCAGGCACAGATACAGGATGTGCTTCGGCGCAACTGTCAGATTGGCTGACACATTGCCGGTCAGATAGACATAAGCAACATAACGGCCCTGTTTAGTGTATTCGCTGACCTGAACCCATTTCTGTTCATATTTAATCTCGCTCTTGCCGTCCCACGCCTGCCATTCCACGTTTTCGTGGGTATGATTGAACATACCGCCGCAGATGCAGTGGTTAGCGTGCGGCGTGACGGTGATGGAAACCGGCGCAGAGGCCGTTGCCGCATAGTTGTCGGTTTCCGCGGTATAGGCATATATGGAACCGGTTCCTGTCTGAGCGAAAGCAAAGTTCTCGTCTATAACGGTATCGCTTTCGGGAGCGGGTGAATCCCCGTTCATTAGGTAATACGTTATGGCAGCATCTTCCTTTATGCCTTCAACGGAAAGCAGCGGAAGTATCTTTTCGCGTATGCCGACGGTGGTCTTGGATACGCTAAGCGTGAAGCTCTGAGACTCCTTCTCCCCCGCTACCGTAAGCACAATCTTGGCGGATATGCTGTAATCATCGGCAGTCGCCATACAGACTACGGTGCGCTTTCCGACCTTGATATTCTCAATGGTCAATTCTGCTTTTTCAGAAAGAATAGTTCCATCCTGACCGTCATAGTACCATTTATAGGCAACGTTGGCGCTGTCCTCACCATCCGCGGTTTTTGCTGTCACAGTAAATGCTACGGTATTGCCGGAATAGGTAGTGAAAGCATAGCTGCCTTCGCTTCCGGTAACGCCGTCGCCTGCGATTTCAATATAAGCCATAGGCGCATAGCTGACCTTCACGTTGCTTAGCGTGTTTGCCGTAGCCTCGGCCGGGAGAATCCATTTGCCATTGGAAAGATTCTTATAATAGCAGAACTTGTTAGCATCTTCCGGATCACTGTAAAGGAAACTGCCGACATTTCCGCCGCTGGTTTGGTTGATTACCTTGCCGTATGTACCTTCGGCGCTCATCAGTACAACTTTGCCGGTATAGCCATTTAGTTCTTTGATTGTACCGTCGTTTATAACCGTAACAACGCAGCCTTCGGCATCGGTTGCTTCAAGCTTTGCAACGGTTACACCTTTATTGATGTACACTTCGCGGGCATTGCTTATGGTGATGGTCTCATCGCAGTCTTTGCCTATTTCGATTCTGTAAGCATCTTCGGCATCGAGCGCGGTAAGGGCATCGGCAATGTTATCGTACCATTTATTACCATCCTTGGACAGCACCTTTGCTGCGGCCTTGAAGCTGCATATGCTGCAAATTCCGTTGTCGTCATAGCTATGCGGAAGCAGCGGAGCGTCAGTTTCGATATTGGTAAGCTCGTATTTGCCTTCCTCATCGCTGAAATTCAGGCCGCAGCGTTCGCAGTGCCAGTATTCCACGGTGCCTTTTGCAACACAGGTAGGGCCTTTTGCGGGGATGTTATTCAGCTTGTGCCCGACCGGAGGGAAATACACATTGTCCTTTGTAAGTTTATCGCCGGACATATCCGCATTCAGGAAGAAATACTCGCAGCCGGTGCATTCCCAGCAGCGCACACTATAATAGTTTTCGGTACAGAGATTGACATTTTGTTCATGATGCACCGCCTCATAAATTCCCTTATCCGACGTCAGCGCAAAGGAAATAGAGAAATTCTTGGTGGCGCCGGACGGAAGGGCTGCCGGAATCGTCGCCGCAAAGGACTCGCTGATTTTCTTGTGACAGAACTCTCCATTTGTATCCGTGAAGGTATGTTCTCCGCTGTAGGAAAAGAACGAATCGTCGCTGTCGTATAACTCGCACGAAGAATCGGTGCAGCGATACTGCACATCATACTGTATCGTGATTTTTTTGTCTGACTCCCACCGGGAAATGTCAACATCGGTTACTTGTATGCTTCCAAGTTCGCCGGTGTGTCCGTCTGCGCAGGAGGCGCTTAACGCACTGAGCGTGAACGTAGCATCGCCGGCTTTGGATGTGCCCTCTACGGCCGATAATACCGTTGCCGGCAGGAGCGTAAGCACCATACAGAGTGCCAGTAGAATACTGATCAGTCTTTTCTTCATTTAATTCCCTCCGTTTTTGTTATATTTGCCTTTTCTATTCCCTGCAGCGAAAACTCAAAGTGCATTGCCAGCACATTGAATAATTGCTGCATTACCTGTTCTGAAATCGTTCTGATATCCAGTCCCTCAACAAAACGAATAGCCTTGTCTATCTCCTCATTAGGGACATTGTATACCCTGAGGCTCATGGTAAGAAACAGCCGCAGCTTTTTCTCGAGCGTCAGCTCATCGTCGCACGGGTGCGCCATATAGCCGCGCATTATGCTCGCTGAACCTATCTCCATCTCATAAAAGTCGCGCAAAGTAAGCCCCGGCAGATATGGGCCGAAGATTTGGTGCAGCTCCTTTGTTGTTTCCCTGAATATATATTCGGATGCTTCTTTTTGAGTGTAGGCTTCAATGTAGATTTCCCGCAGGTTTTCGTTAAGCTCTGTCAGAGTCATTTGAATAGCCGTTTCAACGGCATAAACATAAACCGGCGGCAGGTCTGCCCCGGCAAGCTGCCTTGCCATGCCGAACTGAGTGCTGAACATAAACTCAACCAATTCCGTCAGCACGCCGTCTTTTGCGCGGAATATATTCTGAAAGGAGCTGTATGAAACGTTGGCCTTATCGATTATCTCGGCCAAAGTGGTTTTTTTGTAGCCCTTTTCGAGAAACAGCCGCACGCACACTGCTAAAATGCGTTTCTTTGCGGGCAAGCTTGCGCTTGTAATTGCTATGACGATCACTTCCTTTCATGGCTTTGGTGTATACACCAAGTATTTTAACATAGTGCATACACAATCACAATAGCCTTTGTAAAAATTAGCCCCCGCCAAACTTTTTGCATACAAAGTATGTTAAATGCGGCAGGGGCTTAAGTTGTTTCATATTCTGTTGTGAAGTTTATCGGCGCCTCACACGAAAGCCTTATCCAGTTCTTCAAGCATGTTGTATACCTTGGTATATGCCTGGCAGGCATCTTCAGGGAGCGCGTAGTTATTGGTAACGTCCCTAAGCTTATCGAATACTTCACGGCTTGGATTCTGCTTCAGCTCGGCATAAAGTGCCGCCACCTGATGCAGTTCTGGGTGATGATCGCTATGTACTCGTTCAACAACGGGCAATATCTTATTCAGGTTCTTTATTATCTCTTCGTTCATGATGTCCCCTATTCTTTTAACCTATTACTACATAGCCCAGTCCGGTTATAACCTTGACTAACTCGTCTACGTTGGTTTTAGTCTCGTCAAATTCAACCTTGGCCTTGCTGGCATTGTACAGCACGGATGCGCTTACCACGCCGGGAGCCTTTTGCAGGGCGGTTTCGATTTTCTGTGCGCACATGGGACAAACGAGTTCTTCCATCTGAATAGTTTTCTTCATAGTCAATTCTCCTTTTTATTATGAATCAAAAGACACATTGCGTTCAGTATTACTACCAATATGCTGGCTTCGTGTATAAGCATGCCTATCGACATGTGTATATAGCCCGCGAATAAGCCAATGAGCAGCAGCACAACTGTTCCGACCGCAATGGCTATGTTTTCATACAGCGTGCGCACTGTCTTTTTAGACAACTTGAGCGAGCGAACCAAACTCTTCAAGTCGGACTTTATCAGCACCACGTCCGAATTGTCTATTGCCACATCGGTTCCCGAGCCCATGGCTATGCCCGTATCAGCCGCCGCAAGCGCAGGGCTGTCGTTAATGCCGTCGCCTACGAACGTAACGGTTCTGCCTTTGCTTTGCAGTTCGCGTATCACCGTAAGCTTATCTTCAGGCAAGAGCTCCGCGCGATAGTCCGTAATGCCAAGCTGAGCCGCTATTGCAGAGGCCGTGCAGGCATTGTCTCCGGTAAGCATTATTATATCGGCAATGCCCATATTCTTCAGGCGGCTTATGCTGTCTTTTGCATCTGCTTTCAATTTATCCGATATTCCGAGAAGCATTTCTGCTTTGCCGTCTACTGCTATCAGGGCGATAGATGCGCCGCTATTTTGCACTTCGCTCAAATCATTAAGCACTTGCTCAGTCAGCTCTATGCCGTTTTGCTCCATAAGTTTTCGGTTGCCTATCAGCACTCTGTGGCCGCAGACGCTTGCATCCATACCGCAGCCCTTAATGGTTTGCACGGATTCGGCTTCATAAGAAGGCAAATCTGCGGCATACCTAATCACGGCATTTGCAAGCGGATGGTCTGACGCCTTTTCAACGCTTGCCGCCAAAGCCAAAGCTTGAGTGGCTTCGTTAGAGTAATCCTTCTGAACGCATACTTCGGGAACGCCTTCGGTGAGCGTGCCTGTCTTGTCAAAAACAACAGTATTGGTCTTTGAAAATGTATGGATACTGTCTCCACCCTTCAGCAGTATGCCTTCCTGCGCGCCGCGGCCTATTCCGGCCACGTTTGCGATTGGCGCGCCTATCACAAGAGCGCCCGGGCACGCAAGCACCAGCACCGTAATTGCTGTATCAACGTTTCGGGTAAATATGAATACCGCCGCAGCTATTGCAATAACAGCCGGAGTATAATACTTGGCAAATTTATCTATGAACCGCTCAACAGGGGATTTGGCGTCCTGCGCTTCTTCAACAAGGGCGATTATTTTGGCGAATGTAGTATCCTCCCCTACCTTTGTTGCGCGCATTTGTATTGTGCCGCTGTCCAGAATGGTTCCTGCATAGACTGTGTCGCCAACGGTTTTATGCTTGGCCATAGGTTCGCCCGTAATGCTGGCTTCCGCTGCATAGCCATCGCCCTTTACCACAACGCCGTCGGACGCTATCTTGCCGCCGGCCTTAACCAGCAGGATGTCCCCAATCTCAACCTCGTCCGCATCTATCTCTTCCGTTTCGAATACATCTTCCGCGCCGTTTTCAATAATACGCCATGCCGTAGTCGGAGCCATTTCAGTCAGCGCCCTGATGGCAGAACGCGTCTTTTTCATGGTTTTCTGTTCCAAGAACGAGCCGAACTGGAACAAAAACGTGACTATTGCGGATTCGTTGAATTCGTCAATCACGCATGCACCTATTGCCGCAATGGAGACAAGCAACTCTATGCTGACCGTTTTGAATCGCAGCGCCTGAATAGCCCGAAGCAATATAGGCACGCCGGACAGCACGAACGCCGCCACGAAGCACACATCCGCAACGATTTTGATGCCAAATACATGCGAAAACGCTATCGCCAAAGCAATGAGTATTCCCGCGCCCCACAGAAGCGGTATTGAAAAACGCTTTATCCATGCGTTAAGCTTGAGCAAAATATCACCTTACCCTTCGGGGATAGTATAGCATAAACCATCCGCAAAGAACAATGTATGCTTTTTATAATACTGCGACGGCAGCAAATAAAACAGCCCCCAACGGCAATCAACTTTCTGCCATCAGAGGCTATCTTTTTGAACCTAAGTTTTATCAGAACTCATCCACTACATCGTAGCCGGAGCCGTTCCATATTGCGGGACGGGTGGGCAGCGTGCGAAGCTCGGCAATGAAATCGGGCAGGGCGGTCACCATTTCGGGCAGATAGGTGACGTATTTGCCGACCTGCTGCGTGGTATGCGCATCGCTTGCGCCTATGGCCTGCAACCCGAGTTCGCGGCAGAAGCGCAGCGCTTTGCGGTTGGCTTCCACATCCGTGCTGCCATTGAGCACCTCTACTCCGTTCAGATCGTGAACATCGCGCAGTTTCTCCTCCAAGCCGCGATTATTGTTGCGGAAAGGATGGCAGGATACGCAGAAGCCGTTGGCGGCGTTGACAAGGTCTATGAAATCCTGCGCGGGAATGCGGTGGTCAGGATAGCTTTCGAGTCCCCATGCGGTGATGTCGCCCTGAAGTGAGAAGAACTCTATGCCGGTAAATATCGGGAAACCTGTGCGGCGGGTGTACTCCTCCGCCGTTTCGCGAAGGCCCATGCTGTCATGATCGGTGATGCACACGGCGTCAAGCCCCTTGGCTTTGGCTATGGATACTATCTCATCAAGGGAAAGAAAGCTGTCGGTAGAGAATGTTTTTTCGTGCAAATGCATATCAACAAGCATAACGTTTACCTCCTTATTATTTTCATAACGGAACCGTCTTCGCCCCAAACAATGTCCTTCAGGCCAAGGAACGATGCGATGGTATCATTGGTTGGTTCGCGATACACCTCTTCAGGTGTACCAAGCTGAAGCAGATGCCCGTGCTCCATAACGGCTATTCTGTCGGCAAGTATAAGCGCTTCTTCTTGATCGTGTGTCACGAACACCATTGTGATATCAAGCTCGCGCTGAAGCCGCTTCAGTTCGCCGCGCATACGCGCACGCAGCGCCGCATCAAGGTTGCTCAACGGTTCATCCAGCAGGCAAAGCTTGGGCTCAACTATAAGCGAACGCGCAAGCGCAACGCGCTGCTGCTGACCGCCGCTTATTTCGTGTATATGTGCATTCGCGCGGTCTGCAATGCCGACAAGTTCAAGATATTTCATGCCCTTCTCCCTTGCCTGCGCGCGGTTATAGCGGCGGAATTTCAGCCCGTAAGTAACGTTTTCAAGCACGGTCATGTGTGGAAAAAGTCCATATGACTGGAACACGGTCGAGACGGGGCGGCGTTCGGGCGGCATATTCGTAACGACCTGCCCATCAAGCAATATGGTGCCGCTGTCCGGCGCAAGGAAGCCGCCTATCATATTGAGCGTGGTGGTCTTGCCGCAGCCGGAGGAGCCGAGAATGCACAGCAGTTCTCCCCTCTCCACGCCGAGTGAAAGATCGCACACGGCGCTTTTGCCGTCAAAGCTTTTGTTCAGTTTCTCAAGTTCAAGATACACGGCGTTTGCCCTCCTTTCGGCTCAGCAGCCACACAAGCCCTTCTACGGCTAGCACTATTGCCGTTATAACGCTTGCAAGCACAGACGCCAGAGCGTAATCCCCGCGGTATACGGCATCGAACAGTCGGAACACCGCAAGCTGGCGGCTGGGATCAATCAAGAATATTATTGCGCCAGCGGTGGTCATGCTGCTGGTGAAGTTATATACAAAGCAGCTTAAAAGCGCGGGTCGCATATTAGGCAGCACAACATCGCGTATAACAGCCAATCTGCCCGCGCCAAGATCCTGTGCGGAGCGTTCCTGTGCCGGCTGAAGCTGCGCAAGCGTAGCGGAGCATATCTTTGCCGATGTAGGCAACTGCTTAAACAGCATGTTGGCAAGAACTATTATTGCCGTGCCGGTAAGCTTGAGCGGCGCATGGTTGAATGCGAGTATATATCCTATGCCGAAGCATGTGCCGGGCAGCATATACGGCATAGTGGCTATGCAATCGAAAAACGCGCGGCCTGGAACGCGGCGACGGTCCATATAATATGCAAACAATGCCGCGAACAGCGTGCCGACCACGGCGACTATCAGCGCATATGCCACGCTGCGCACAATAGGCGACGCGCCAATGCTCCAAAGCTCGTTCCAATGGTCAAGCGTGAATGAATATACGCCCTTCTTGCTTTTTAGGAAGCCGGAAAGCAAAACGCAGCCATATTGCAGCAGCGTAAGCACGAAGAACAGTCCGCTGCCTATAAGCGCCAGCCAACCGACCGAACCGCAGCGGGTGAGCGGAAGCGAAAGCCCTCCCTGCGCGCTGCGGCTGCCTGCCGTCAGCTTGTCCGACCGGCGCATAAGCGCGCGATATATAAAAAAGAACAATATCGACGGCACAAGCAGGAACATGTTCATTGCCGAAGATTTTTCAAGGTTTGAATACCCTATTACCTGCAAATAGACCTCAGCGGCGAGCGTTACCGAGCGACCGCCTATAATAACAGGCGTGCCGTAATCCGCAAGGGAGCGAACGAACGAAAGCAGCATGCTTACAAGCAGTCCCGGGCGCATGAGCGGCAGAACAATGTCCCTAAGTATAGCGGAAGGTTTTGCTCCCAAGTCGCGCGCCGAACGCAGACTGTCAGCATCCAGCTTATCAAGCACGCCCAGCAGGAACAGCGCATTGAGCGGCGTGAACGAGAGCGACTGCATCGCCACAACGCCAGCAAGATTGTACGGATTCCAGCTGAGTCCCAACAGACGGTATGTTATCCATCCGCGTCGGCCGTACAGCTGAATATACGCAAGCGACGATACGAACGGCGGCGCTACCATAGCGGCGGTCAAAAGAATCATGCAAAGCGTGCGTCCCCACGAGCGGCGCGTAGCGCAGGTAAGCGCAGCGGAAAGCGAAAGTATAGTTGTACATATGGCTGTGCATATGCCAACCACCACGCTGTTTCGCATGCTTGTGCCGTACTTGGCAAGCACATTGCCGTATGCTTCAAGCGTAAGGCCGCCGTCTGCTGCACGGAAGCTGCGCAGTGCTATGCAAAGCATGGGCCACAGTATAAACAGCAGCACACCGCTGAGCAGCACGCACAGCACGACCGTATCCCCCGCCCGTTCCTTAACGCGAAAAAGGGCATTGTTACATGCCCTTTTATTTGTGCTTTTAGAAGCGGCCGTCATTTATTCCTGAGCGGCCTTGTCGCCCATCATGGGTTCGAAGCGGGCAAGGATCTCCTCGCGCTGCTTACCGAACAGGGACAGGTCTTCATCCATCAGGATGGAAGCATCGTAGGTCAGTTCAACGCCTTCGATAGAGGGCTTGATGATCTTGACGCCGGTCTTGTTCTCTATGGAAGCAAGCTGACGGAGATGATCGTCGTTGCTGAAGAGCCATTCTATGAATGCCTTGGCGGCTTCAACGTTTTCAGCGTTCTTGAACGCGGCTACACCTTCGGATACCCAGGGGATACCATCGGAAGGATAGATAACGGAAACATTGTAGTCTTCGGTCAGCTTTTCAATGCTGGGGTCAACATAGGTGATGCCGATGGCAAACTCGTCAGCGGTGACCTTGTTCTTCGGGTCGGAACCACGGCGGCCGTAGTAAGCAATGTTCTCGTTCAGCTTTTCAAAGTAATCCCAGCCGGCATCGCCCTTGGCTTGCAGCAGAGCATTGACCACGGCGTAGTTGGTGCCGGACACGGCGGGGTTGGACATTACGATTTCGCCCTTATACTCTTCCTTGGTCAGATCGTCCCAGGAAGTGGGCTTATCGAGCTTCAGCTCTTCGAGCAGGCCATCGTTTACAAGGAAGCCAACGATAGTGATGCCCTTGGAGTACCAGTAACCGTCCGCATCGCGGAATTCAGGAGCGAGATCGTTGGCGGCATCGAACACAACGGGTTCGAGCAGGCCGTCGTCAGCAGCGCTCATGAAAGCATCGATTCCGCCGCCAAACCACAGGTCAGCAGAAGGAGTGCCGCCCTCAGCGCGAAGCTTGGAGAGCACTTCACCGGAGGACATGGACAGAACTTCAACGGTAACGCCGGTGTCCTTGGTGAACTCTTCAAACAGGGGGCCGTAAACGTCGCCGGTAGCAACGACCTTCATCGTTCCGGAGAGTTCGGGCTTTTCGGGTTCGGCGGAAGCGACAACTTCCGGAGTGACTTCAGCAACAGGTGCTTCGGTGGCGGCAGGAGCCTCGGTAGGATCGGGCTGAGTATTGACTTCCTGCCGGGCGCAACCAACAGAAAGGCCAAGAGCCATCACAAGCACGAGCAAAAGTGCAGTGATTTTCTTCATTAGAATCTTTCCCTCATTTCTTCAATGATTCTGCCTTATCAGCAGACTGCATCATTATAGCTAATGATGTCGGAAAAGTGAAATCGTTTATTTTCATTTAAGCCGTATTATTATCTATATAAACGATTATATGCATGTAAATGAAACTGCCCGGGAGTGAACCCAAGCATGTGCTTATGTCTGCACATGTACTGCAAAACTACAGATCATACTTCCAATAAATCCCCGTCGTATCCTCCTGAATCTCCACGCGCCTGATGAGCATCATGGCTATCTCGTGCTTTTGCGGTATGGTCATGCCGGGCCAAAGGTTGATTATATCATGGAACTGCTTTATGTCGCCCTGCTGCTTGGTGGCGTTCTTATGCTGCTGAAGTTCGGCGGTCAATATGTCGCGCTGCTTTTGCAGCTCGCTTATCCTGCCGTTTATGTACTTCATGGTCAACTCCGTGCCGTCGGCAAGGGCGGTTATGAGGTTGGCTATCTGGTCATCCAGCTTTGCAATGGCGATTTTATAGTTGTGCGCCTTGTTGTCCTCCTCTTTGCGCTTCTGAACCACCAGCTCCTGATGCCGCGCTACATGGGCGAATATCTCCCGCTCAACTGCTTCCTCTATTTCATGCATGCCGATTGACGGCGAATCGCTGCACAGCCCGGTGTTCATTGCGCCTGAGCATCTGAACGTAGCCGTGTCCTTATACGTCATGACCTTCATAGCCTTGCCGCAGCAGCCGCACTTCAGCAGCCCTGTTAGCCAAGAATGCTTGCCGCGGCCGGTGTTGTTTATCTGCGTATTGTCGGCAAGCTTGTACTGGCAGGCGAGAAACGTCTTTGCGTCAATAATGCCTTCGTGCAGGCCTATGGACAGCGTTAGCCCCGAAAGCTGAGCAAACTTATTCTTCGCCCTGTCCCATTGACCGTATGTTACGCAGCCGTATTGCCCGCGGAAGTCGTCTATATCGTTGGTTATCTCCATGCCCTTGGCGCGGTAGTACTTGTATACCTCGGCATCGGCCTTGACGTAGATCGGGTTGCACAGCAGCTTACTCAGCTTGCAGGAGTCCCATGCTGCGCCGTTTGCGGACTTTATGCCCTGCTGGTTGAGCGTGCGGGCAAGGTAGCCTAACGATGTGGACGTATAGGCATACTGCTCGAATATCTTTTTGACCATTAGCGAATACGCCTTGTCCGGTTTGAGTGTGCTTACGGCTTTGCCATGCACCATCACCTTTGTTTTTGCGTATCCGTATGGGGCTTTGGCGTCGTATGCCCCGTGGGCGGAGCGCATGCGGAAGTTATCCTGCACGCGCACCTGAATGGTTTCGCGCTCAAGCTGCGCAAACACCATTATTATATTGAGCATGGCTTTGCCTATGGGCGTTGACGTATCGAACTTCTCCCTTGTGGATGAGAACTCAACGTTGTGCTTGCTCAATGCGTCCATAAGCTCGCCGAAGTCGAGCGTGGAGCGGCTGAGTCTGTCAAGCTTATAGACTATTATCTTGCTGATAACGCCGTTCTCCACGTCCTGCATCATCGCCTTGAACTGCGGGCGGTTCGTATTCTTGCCGCTGTAGCCTCTGTCTACATATTCTTTATATGGCTCGTCCCCTATCTCCTTCTTACATAGTTCTATCTGTGTTTCGATTGATATGCTGTCCTTTTTATCCAAGGACTGCCTGGCGTATATTGCTATCACCTATTATCGTTCTCCTTTTGTGCGCCTTATGACGCGCTCGGTAGGCACGGCCAATATCTCGTTAGTCGCAAGCGCCGCCGGCATGCTGCTAAGATATGTGCTTGCCATCTCGGCCAGCCCTATAAGGTCTTCGTTGGTGGTTGTGGTGGGATATATGTTCTTAACGTGCATTTAACTCGCTCCTGTTCATTGATTATGTTTGATGATATGTATAAAGACTGATAGATATGCTAATAACTTAGCTGATTCGTTGCTTATTCCGTGAAACCTCTTGTATTTAATTATGATGTTCATTTTGCCTTCTTTAATATGAAATGATGATTTAGATTTGCAGGTCAACGGATCTGTCGGGCTTCGCCCTGTGTTCCGTCATCCGCTAACCGTAGCCTTGTTTTTGATTATATGCTCGCATATGCCCGCGTCCTCCTTCGTTCGTTTGTCAATGCCGATTATAGCACAAAAGAACCCGCTTGTATCAAAATACGGTCATGTTGCAAATTTCAAATAAAAAAGGGGCGGTAAACCATTGAAAACATATCGCACATTTCTTGAAATGGCGCATTCGTGTTATTTAGTGCAAATATGCAACAAAAGTCCATTGATTTTTACGCGAATATTCGTTATACTGTACTTAGTACCTTTAAGGAGGTCTGATTATGTACAGGAAAATTATGATTTTTTTGGAAGCTTGGAAAAATAGCGTTCACCGCAAGCCCCTTATTTTACAAGGTGCAAGACAGGTTGGAAAGACCTATTCCATTCTGGAGTTCGGGCGCACTCACTATGAAAATGTGGCATACTTTAACTTTGAAACCAACCCAAAGCTGAACGAAACCTTTGAGGAAAACATCAGCCCCGATTATCTGATACCGA
>ERZ839767.2890-NODE-2890-length-21009-cov-3.844898_pt1 | contig 21009 bp, 17 predicted proteins | sample MGYA00519879_ERZ839767 | MGnify/ENA primary metagenome ERZ839767 (study PRJEB31850, sample SAMEA3708852) | human gut metagenome | biome: human gut; feature: human-associated habitat; material: faeces | place: China | collected 2014 ...
TGACTTCCTGCGGGTTGGTCTCGCAGAGCATGGCGAAGCCGGTCTGACGGCAGGCGTAAACGTCGGAATGATCGCCGAAGATGTTCAGCGCATGGGTCGCGACGGTACGCGCGGAGACATGGAAGACGGCGGGCAGCAGTTCACCGGCGATCTTATACATGTTCGGGATCATCAGCAGAAGACCCTGCGAAGCAGTATAGGTCGTCGTCAGAGCGCCGGCGGCCAGAGAGCCGTGAACGGTGCCGGAAGCGCCTGCCTCGGACTGCATCTCGACGACCTTGACGCGGTTGCCGAAGATGTTCTTACGGCCCTGCGCAGACCACTGGTCGACATAGTCGGCCATCGGGCTGGAGGGGGTGATGGGGTAGATGCCGGCTACTTCCGTAAAGGCGTAGCTGACATGGGCGGCGGCGGTGTTGCCGTCCATCGTCTTGAATTTACGTGCCAAAATAAATACCTCCTGAAAGTATTTCTTTCAAAACATCTCCATTCTAACACTAAAGTCCGGATTTGTAAATCAGAAAAACGAAAAGAACCGCGAAAATCTTGGAACTGTGCCACGTAGCGTGCGGCAAATTTCTGCCCATTGCTGCGGAGACCGGAAAAAGCGGGGAAGCCGCCGCCGCGGCGCTCCCGCATCAAAAGCAGAAAAAAGTTCGTGTTTATTTGCGTGTTTATTTGCGCGAGTTTTTTGCAAATTTTACGCAAATCGATATGAATGCAGATTCGGCCGGAATCCGATACTGCTTTTGCACGGCGGCGCTTGTATTTTTGCGGTCTGTGTTGTATGATAAAAAATAAAGGAAAAAAGGAGGGGGAACGTATGACTTCACGCGTGGATTCCGTGGGCCTGTCCGGCATCAGCGGATATCCCGTCATGGTCGAGTGCAGCATCTCCAGCGGCCTGCCGGGCTTTGAGCTCGTCGGCCTGCCGGATGCCGCCGTGCGCGAGTCGCGCGAGCGTGTGCGCGCCGCCATCAAAAACAGCGGTTTCCGCTTTCCGGTCAGCCGCATCACGCTGAACCTTGCCCCGGCCGGGACGAAAAAGACCGGCACGCTCTATGACCTGCCGATCCTGCTCGGCATTCTTGCGGCGCAGGAGCTTGTCCGTCTGCCGCGCGAGCCGTCTGCCTTCCTCGGCGAGCTGAGCCTCGAAGGCAAGCTGCGCCCAGTCAACGGCGTGCTGCCCATGGCCATCGCCGCCCGGAAGGCCGGCATCCGCACGCTGTATGTCCCGGCGGAAAATGCGCGCGAGGCCACGCTGGCGGGCGGCCTGACCGTCATCCCCGTGAAGGAGGTGCGGCAGCTGGCCGCCCATCTGCGCGGCGAATTTTCCATCGAGCCGGAGCCTGCCTGGCAGCCCGAGGAGACGGAGGAGCGCCTGCCGGACTTCAGCGACGTCATGGGACAGGAGCATGTCAAGCGCGCGCTGGAGGTCGCGGCCGCAGGTGCGCACAATGTGCTGCTCGTCGGCCCGCCGGGCTCCGGCAAGAGCATGCTGGCCCGCCGCCTGCCGTCCATCCTGCCGGATATGACGCGCGAAGAAGCGTTGGAGGTCACGCAGATCCACTCCGTCATGGGCCTGCTCACGCCAGAGTCCCCGCTGGTGCGCCGCCGCCCCTTCCGCAGCCCGCACCACACGATCTCGGCTCCCGGCCTGACGGGCGGCGGCTCCACGCCGCGCCCGGGTGAGATCTCACTGGCCCACCGCGGCGTGTTGTTCCTCGATGAGCTGCCGGAATTCCGGCGCGAGACGCTCGAGGTCATGCGCCAGCCGCTTGAGGACGGCATGGTAACGATCTCCCGCGCAAACGGCTCTGCAAGCTACCCGAGCCGCTTTCAGCTCGTGTGCGCCATGAATCCGTGCCGCTGCGGCTGGTACGGCGACCCCTCGGGGCGGTGCACCTGCTCGCAGGGCGCGGTGCAGGCCTATCTTTCGCGCATCTCCGGCCCGCTGCTCGACCGCATCGACATCATCACGGAGGTGCCGTCGCTCCACTTTGACGAGCTGCGCAGCACGACCGTGCCGGAGTCTTCTGCCGTTGTCAAGCAGCGTGTTGAAACGGCCCGCGCCATCCAGCGCGAGCGCTTCAAGGGCACGTCCTGCCGCTGCAACGCCAATATGCAGACGCCGGAGCTGCGCCGCTTCTGCGAGCTGGACGAAACGGGCGCTCTGCTGATGCAGCAGGCGTTTGAGAGCCTCGGCCTCACGGCCCGCAGCTATGACCGCATCCGCCGCGTGGCCCGCACGATCGCGGACCTTGCCGGGAGCGAAAGCATCCTGCCGGAGCACCTGTCCGAGGCCATCCAGTACCGCACGCACCAACTGATCCAGAACTGAGGAATTGAGGAATTTACCATGAATGAAATGTTTTTGCTGAAGCTGGGCGAGATCGTCCTGAAGGGCGGTAACCGCTTCCAGTTTGAGAACCGTCTCAAGACGAATGTTGCCCGGCGTATGCGCCCGTTCGGCGACTTCCGCGTCTCCATCGTCCAGTCTACGGTCTATGTGGAGCCGGAGAACGCCGACTGCGATCTCGACGGCGCGTGGGAGGCCTGCCATGCTATCTTCGGCGTGGTGAGCCTGTGCCGCTGCCGCCCGTGCGCCAAGGATCTCGACGCCATTTTTGATACGGCCATGGCCTACCTCGGCGACGACCTGAGCATGGCGAAGTCGTTCAAGGTCGAGTCGCGCCGCTCGGACAAGCGCTTCCCGCTGACGTCCATCGGCCTGTCGCAGGAGATCGGCGGCCGTCTGGCTGAGGCCTTTCCGGACGTGACGGTCGATGTGCATCACCCGGATTACACGGTCTATGTCGAGGTGCGCGACCGCGCGGCCTATGTGCACGGCCCGGCGGAGCCCGGCGCGGGCGGCCTGCCCACGGGCGTGGGCGGCAGAGCCATGCTGCTGCTGTCCGGCGGCATCGATTCGCCGGTCGCGGGCTACATGATCGCCAAGCGCGGCGTGGAGCTGGAGTGTGTGCACTTCTTCTCCTATCCCTATACAAGCGAGCTGGCGAAGGACAAGGTGCTGGAGCTTGCGCGCCTGATGACGCGCTACTGCGGCCGCATGACCGTGAACATCGTCGGCTTTACGGAAATTCAGGAGGCCATCCGCGACAACTGCCCGGAGGAATTCTTTACGCTGGTCATGCGCCGGTTCATGATGAAGATCGCCGAGCGCATCGCGCGCGACCATGGCTGCGGCTGCCTAGTTACCGGCGAGAATCTCGGCCAGGTCGCCTCTCAGACTATGGAAGCCATGGCCGTGACGGGCGCCTGCGTGGACCTGCCCATCTTCCAGCCGCTCATCGGCATGGATAAGGAGGAGATCGTCACGCGCGCCCGTCAGATCGGCACGATGGAGACGTCCATCCTGCCCTATGAGGACTGCTGCACGGTCTTTACGCCGCGCCATCCCAAGACAAAGCCGACGCTGGCCCAGGTGGACGCCGCCTGTGCCCCGCTCGACATGGAGGGCCTGATCGCCCGCGCGTTGGAGAACACCGAGCTGGTGAAGGTACGCTGGCATGGATGAGGCGGTGCAGGTCATTGCCCGGCTCACGGCTGCGGAGAGAACGCTCGTCACGGCGGAAAGCTGCACCGGCGGTCTGCTCGGCAAGCTGCTGACGGATGTACCCGGTGCTTCCGCCGTCTATCTCGGCGGCATTATCTCCTACGCCTACGCCGTGAAGGAGCGCCTGCTCGGCGTTCCGCATGCCCTGCTCGAGGCGCAGGGGGCCGTGTGCGAGCCGGTCGCCCGCCGTATGGCGGAGGGCGCGCGGAGCCTGCTCGGCGCGGACTATGCCCTGTCCGTTACCGGAAACGCCGGACCGGGTGCGGATGAAAAAAATCCCCGCGTCGGGGAGATCTTTGTGGCGTGCGCCGACGCGGCCGGGACGCGGTGCGTGCGGCTGGAATGCGGCGGCACGCGTGCGGAGAACCGGGAGGCGGCCTGCCGCGCAGCCCTGCGGCTGCTGCTGGAGCGCGCGGTATGAGCGGCGTGCCCGACGCGGCCATTGCCGCGTGTCCCGACTATGAGGCGGAGACCTGCCGTGCAGCCCTGCGGCAGGTGCTTGTGCCGTTCGGAGGCCTTGCATGGGTGAAGCCCGGCATGCGCATCGCCGTCAAGGCGAACCTCGTCTCGGCCATGAAGCCGGAGCGGGCCGCAACGACCCATCCGATGCTGCTGCGGGTCCTGACGGAGGAGCTCGTCCGGCGCGGCGCGTCCGTCGTCGTGGGCGACAGCCCCGGCGGCACCTATGCAGCGGGGCATCTGAACGCCGTCTACCGTGCCTGCGGCCTTGCGGCCGTCGAGGAGGCGGGCGGCACGCTCAACCGGAACTTTGCCCAGCGGGAGGCCGACCTGCCGGACGCGCGCGTGGCAAAGCACATTACCTACACGGCCTATCTGGACGACGCCGACGCTATCATCAGCTTCTGCAAGCTCAAGAGCCATGGCATGCTCGCCCTGTCTGCCGCGACGAAGAATCTTTTCGGTGCGATTCCCGGCACAATCAAACCGGAGTATCACTATCGCTATCCCGACCCCATGGGCTTTGCCGGAATGCTCATCGATCTGAACGAGCATTTCCGCCCGCGGCTCTATCTCGTGGACGCCGTCGTCGCCATGGAGGGAAACGGCCCGACGGCCGGAACGCCGCGCCCGTTCGGCGCGCTGCTGGCCGGGACGAACCCACACCGCATCGACCTGCTGTGCGCCTCACTCATCGGGCTGAAGCCGGAGAATGTGCCGACGCTGCGCGCAGCGGCCGAGCGCGGCCTGACGCCGCTCGACCCGGCGCAGCTCTGCGTTGCGGGGGATGCCGCGGCCTTTGCCTGCCCGGATTTCCGGATCGTCCAGCATGGGACGGGGACGGATTTCGGCGCGCGGGGCGGCACCTTCGGCCGCCTGCTCGGGAAGACGGCGGCGCTTGCGCTGCGGACGCGGCCGGGCCTGAAGCGGGCGCTGTGCGTCGGCTGCGGCGTGTGCCGCGATGTCTGTCCGGCCCATGCCATTACGATCGAAAACGGCCGGGCGCACATCGACCGCGGGCGCTGCATCCACTGCTTCTGCTGTCAGGAATTCTGCCCGAGGGGCGCGATGCAGGTGCACCGTACCGTGATCGCCCGCATTGCCGGACACTTGTAACCGCTGGGGAATCTCTTGAACGAATTCGGAACTTTCTGCTCGGGATCCCCACGCCGCTTCGTTTTTCGGAATGACAAAGCGGAGGGCTTTGTGCACACGGGACCCGGAGCGTTTTCTCCGGGTCAGCTTGTCAAAGAAGTCCCTTCGGGCCTTTTTGCCAAGCTGCTTTCCAAATTGCAAAATCAAATTTTGCAGCATGATTTTGCAATTCTGCCGCTGCGACGGGTTATTTGACGCGAAAGGACACCCTGACGGTTTCCTTTCACACTTTTCTTCCCTCCGGAACTTTCGGCTGGGCAGGTTTTTTGACAGTCTGACCCGGAGCGTTTTCTCCGGGTTTTCTGATATTTTATATTACTAAAGGAGAATGATCCATGATCCAGCGCTATCACAACGAGCCGGTCGGCCTGCGCGTGACGCCCGAGCCGGGCGACTATCTGAAGCTGCACGACCACATCCTGCCGGACGGCAGCGAGCAGATCACCGTGGGCCGCGGCGGGAGCTGGTCGGTCCTGGCCTGCAAGGAGGTCTATGGCAAGGCGTCCAAGGCCGTGCAGGCCAGCGGTGCAAAGAGCGCCGTGTTCGACCTGAGCGCGGCTGCCGAGCTGGGCCGTGACGGCCTTCTGGCTGCGGCCGAGGGCATCTGCGGCGGCGCTTATCAGATGAAATATACGCTCTCCGATCAGTGGGAGCCGGAATTTGCCTGCTATGCCTCCGGCGAGGGCTGGCAGGAGCAGGACCTGCAGCTCGGCTGGACGCTGGCGGAGTCCATCCTCCGCACGCGCAGTCTTGTGAACCGCCCTGCCAATCTGCTCACGCCGGAGCGGCTTGCCACCGCGCTGACGGAGCAGTGCGCGGGTCTGCCGGTCGAGACGCAGTGCTATGACCGTGGCACCCTGCACGAGCTGGGGCTGGAGGCCTTCCTCGCCGTGGGCGACAGCAGCGGCCACTCGCCGGTGCTGGCCGTGCTGCGCTATACGGGCGCGCCGGATTCGGCGGAGCGCCTTGGCCTTGTCGGCAAGGGCGTGACGGTGGATTCCGGCGGCTATAATCTGAAATCCAGCGGCTCCATGGCGGGCATCAAGGGCGATATGGCGGGCGGCGCTGCCGTGGCCGCTGCCGTGCGCGCCATTGCGGCGGCCGGGCTGCCTGTGAACGTCACGGCCGTCGTGCCGTGCTGCGAGAACCGCATCTCCACGACGAGCCTGCTGCCGGGGGACCTGATCGGCTCGTTGTCCGGCAAGACCATCGAGGTATTCAATGCAGACGCCGAGGGCCGCCTCATTCTGGCCGACGGCCTGACGTGGGCCATCCGGAAGGAGGGCTGCACGCGCCTTGTGGACGCCGCCACGCTGACGGGCGCGATCTGCGCCATGCTCGGCTATGTGGCCACGGGCGTTATGGCGAGCGACGACGGCTGGTATGCCGCGCTCGAGCGGGCCGCCGCCCACTCCGGCGAGCGCTTCTGGCGTATGCCGGACTTCCCGGAATATGAAAAGCTCATCCGCGGCGACCTCGGCGACGTGCGCAACACGAGCCGCGACGGCTGCGGCGCGATCACGGCCGGGCTGTTCCTGCGGCACTTTACCGAGGGTCTGCCTTGGCTGCATCTGGACATCGCAGGCACGGCGGACAACAAGGGCTATGTCTGGGAGCATCAGGTCCCCGGTGCGACCGGCACGGCCGTGAGCACCCTGTTCCATCTGGCCTGCGGGCTGGCGGAAAAAAAGGAGGAAGCAAAATGAAACGACCCCTGATCGAGGCATGTGTGGATTCCTATGCCTCTGCCATGGCGGCAAGCCGCGCCGGTGCGGACCGGCTGGAGCTGTGCGCCCATCTGGTCATCGGCGGCACGACACCGACGCATGCCCTGTTCCGGCAGGTGCAGCGCGGCAGCGGCGTGCCCATTAATGTGCTCATCCGCCCGCGCTTCGGCGATTTTCTCTATACCGAGCCGGAGCTGGAGGAGATGTGCGAGGAGATCGCGGCCTTCCGCGACCTCGGCGCGAACGGCGTCGTCATCGGCGCGCTCACGCCGGACGGCGAGCTGGACCTTGCGCAGATGCGCCGCATGATGGCCTGCGCAGGGCAGATGGAGGTCACGCTCCACCGCGCGTTCGACATGACGCGCGACCCGTTCCGGGCGCTGGAGGACGCCGTTTCCCTTGGCTGCCGGACGATCCTGTCCTCCGGGCAGGCGGCCAACGCCGCCCTCGGCGCGCCGCTTCTGGCAAAGCTGAACGGGCAGGCAGCAGGGCGCATCGACCTGATGGCGGGCTGCGGCGTAAAGAAAACAAACATTGCGCAGATTGCTGCGCAGACCGGCATCACGACCTTCCACACCACGGGCAGAAAGGGCAGCGTGGACAGCGGCATGCGCTACCGCAAGGAGGGCGTGTCCATGGGCCTGCCGTCCCTTTCGGAGTATGAGCTTTGGCTGACGGACGAGGCGGAGTTCCGCGCGTGCGCCGAGACGGTGCACGCCCTCGGAACGCCGGGAGCGCAGGCATGAGAGGCCGGAAAGCGGAATTTGAGCGGAAGCTCGCCCAGACGGGGCTCCGGCAGCTTCCGGACCTTTTGCAGGCCCTGCCGGACGAGACGGCGCGGCTGGCCCGCCTTTGCTATGCGGCAAGCCCCGCCGGCGACTGGCTCGATACGCCGCCGGAGGTGTTTTTATCCTGCGCGGCGCATGCGCGATACCTGCGGGAGAACGTTTCGTGGACGCGCGCCCTGCCGGAGCCGCTGTTTCTTGCCTATGTGCTGCATCCGCGCGTCAATAATGAGGCGCTGTGCGACTGCCGCCCTGTGTTCTATGCCGCGCTTGCCGAGCGGCTGCGCGGCCTTCCGGAGGAGGCCGCCATTCTGGAGATCAACCGCTGGTGCGCTGAGCATGTGGCCTATCAGCCGACGGACGAGCGCACGCGCAGCGCGCTGGCCGTGCTCCGCGCGGGCTTCGGCCGCTGCGGTGAGGAGTCCATGTTCGCGGTGAATGTCCTGCGCGCCTGCGGCTTTGCGGCGCGGCAGGTCTATGTGCCGCGCTGGGCGCACTGTGACGACAACCACGCCTGGGTCGAGGTCCGGTGCGGCGGCGCGTGGCACTTTCTCGGTGCCTGTGAGCCGGAGGCTGTGCTGGACCGCGGCTGGTTCAACAGCGCGGCCGGACGCGCCGTTCTGGTGCACAGCCGCTGCTTCGGCGAGCCGGAGCCGGATGCGGAGGTCATCGGCCGCGAGGGCGATGTGGTCTATTGCAACGAAACGGCCCGCTATGCTGATGTGCGCCGCCTGACCGTCCGCGTGACGGACGAAAACGGTATGTCTGCGGCGGGGGCCGATGTCGATTTTTGTATTCTGAATAATTGTGAATGGTATCCCGCGGCAACGGTGCAGACCGATGCGTCCGGCATGGCGGCCCTCACATGCGGCCTTGGCAGTCTGCGGCTGCTGGCACGGCGGGGCGGCCTGTGCTGCGAGGCCTTCGTCTCCCCGGAGGAGACCGGGCCGGTCGTGCTGGCTCTCGGGAAGCGCGCTCCCGCGCCGGATCGCTGGGAGCCGATCGAGCTGACGGCACCCCGCGGAGGAGCCGTGCGCGGAGCCGTTCCGACGGAGCCGCAGCGGGACCTGCAGGAGCGGTGGCTCCGGCAGGCGCACGAGGCGTGGACGCAGCGCCGTGAGGCCCGGCTGGACGAGGCAGACGCGCAGGGCCTGCCGCCGGAGGAGACGGCGCTGCTGCGCGCGGGCGCGGGCCGTGCGGCACAGCTGGCGGCCTTTCTGCGGGAGGAGCCGGAGGCAATGCCCCTTTTGCGCACACTTTTACCGAAGGACCTGCTCGATATCGCGCCGGACGTCCTGCGCGATACATGGGCGCACACGCCCCGGCCGGACGGCGTGCCGGAAGGCATCTGGGCGGCCTTTGTGCTCTGTCCGCGCGTCGGATATGAGCAGCTTCTGCCGCAGCGGCGGGAGTTGACTACATATTTTTCGGAGAAACGGAGCGCTGCGTTCCGCAGGGATCCGGCGGCGCTCTGGGCATGGCTCATGGAGACGATCGCGCCGTCCGTGCTCAGCCCGTCTCCGCTGGCGGCGCTGACGCTGCGGCAGGCCTCGCCGGAGGCAAAGCGCGTCCTGTTTGCGGCGCTCTGCCGCGCGCTCGGCGTCCCGGCCCGGCTTGCGCCGGAGGACGGTGCGGCCGAATATTGGCACAACGGCGTCTGGAAGCGCACGGAGGGCCGCGACATGCGCGGAACGGTCGTTCTGATCTGCCCCGCGGGCGAAAAATGGGTCTGCGGCGTGGACTTTTCCCTTTCTGCCCTGACGCCGGACGGTGCGCGCCTGCTCTGGCCCGCAGCGGACGGCCTGACGTTCTCCGCTGCGCCGGGGGACTACTGCCTGCTCACGACGAACCGGCTCCCAAACGGCGACCAGCGCGTGCTGCGGCTGCATTTTTCCCTTGCGGCGGGCGAACGGCGCACGATCCGTCTGGAGCGCGCCCATGCAGCCCTTGCCGAGATGCTGGGCAGCCATGCGATGGAGGACTTCTTTTCTGCGCGGACGATGGCGGGCGAGCCGGTCTCCGGCGCGGCGCTCACGGCCCGCGGCGGCCTGCTGGCGTGGCTCGCGCCCGGGCAGGAGCCGACGGAGCACCTGCTGCGCGAGCTTCTGGACGAGGACCTGCAGGGTGTGCCCCTGACGCTGCTCGTGCCGGATGCCGGTTCCCTGCGCAACGAGACGATGCATCGCTTCTGCGAAAAGAACCCGGACGTCCCTGTCTTGCTGGACGGCGATGCGCGCACGGCGGAGACTGCCGCGCGGCAGACGTTTGCCGAGGCGGGCAAGCTGCCGCTGCTCGTTGTGCTGCGCGGCCCGCTCACGGCGGCCTATGCCGTCAGCGGCTATCATGTCGGCAGTGCGGCGCTGGCCCTGCGCGTCTGGCAGGCGGTGCGGCCGTGACGGAGCTGCGGATCGTCCGCAGCCGCCGGAAGACGCTGGCGCTGCAGGTCCTGCCGACGGGCGAGATCGTTGCCCGCGCGCCCCTGCGCCTGCCGGAGCGGGATATCCATGCCTTTGCCGAGCAGCATGCGGCATGGCTCGAGGCAGCCGTGGCCCGCGCCAGAGCGGGGAGCCGGGCCGCACAGCAGGCAGGCATCCTGAGCGAAGCGGAGCTGCAGCGGCTCCGCACCGCGGCGCGGGCCGATCTGACGGAGCGTGTGACGCGCCTCGCGGCCCGGATGGGCGTCGACTTTGCCGGGATCACGATCCGCGCGCAGCGCACCCGCTGGGGCAGCTGCTCCGCCCGCGGGAGCCTGAGCTTCAACTGCCTTCTGATGCTGGCCCCGCCGGAGGTGCGCGAGTATGTCGCCGTGCATGAGCTGTGCCACCGGAAGCAGATGAACCACAGCGCCGCGTTCTGGCGCGAGGTCGCGTTATGGCTGCCCGACTATGCCGCGCAGCGCGCCTGGCTGCGGGAGCATGGGCCTGCGCTGCTCGGCCGTCTGCCGGAAACATAAAAAATCCTGTGGAAATATGTGCCAATTTGTGGTAAAATATCCAAGATATCGGCTGCGCGATGAGGTCTGCGCAGCTACTGCAAAGGAGACACTGCCATGAAGGAGATCAAAACAGTCGCGCTGGTCGGCCTTGGAGCCATCGGCGCATATTTCGCGGACAGGCTGCAGCCGGTGCTCGGCGACGATCTGCGTGTCATCGCAGGCGGTGCGCGTGCGGAGCGGATCCGCCGCGAGGGCCTTGTCATCAACGGCAAGCAGGAATACTACCACGTTGTGGAGCCGGGCGAGGGCGAGCCTGCCGATCTGGTGATCTTTGCCACGAAGATGTCCGGCCTGCAGCAGGCCATCGAGGACGTGCGGGCGCAGATCGGCCCGGAGACGCTCATCCTTTCGCCGCTCAACGGCGTGGAGAGCGAGGAGGACGTGGCGAGGACCTACGGCTGGGAGAATATTGTCTATTCCCTGATGCGCATCAGCAGCGTCAAGGTCGGAAACACCGTTTCGTTCGACCCGAACGCCGCGTTCTATGTGGAGTACGGCGAGAAGAAGAACGATCCCGCGAACCTGTCCGAGCGCGTGCTGCGCCTCAAGGCACTGTTTGACGGCGCGGGCATCCGCTATCAGATCCGTCCGGATATGCTGTTGGCCATCTGGGAGAAATTTGCCTGCAACGTCAGCGAAAATCAGGTCGCTGCCGTGCTCGACCTGCCGTATGGCGCGTGGGGCAGCTGTGAGGATGCCGAGGCGCTGCGCATCATGGTCGCGGCCGAGGTCATCGAGATCGCGCAGAAGAAAGGCATCCCCATCGAGACGAACTATGCGCGCGACCATCTGGATGTCATCAAGGCCGTTCCGCCGCGCAACAAGCCCTCCACGCTGCAGGACATTCTGGCCGGGCGCAAAACGGAGGTCGATATCTTTGCCGGTGCGGTCATCCGCCTTGGCAAGGAATATGGCGTCCCCACGCCGTATAACGAGTTCCTGTATCACGCCATCCGTGTGCTCGAGGCAAAGAACGCCGGTACGGTCGAGGGAGTATAACATCAAATAACAGATCCTGACGGTCCACAGGCCCATGTGGATCGTCAGGATCATTTTACTTGTTCTGCAGCGAAAGAAGCATCGTTTCGAGTGCGGCGGCAGCGACGCTGCGTGGCCGGTCCGTGCGGCGGATGAGGCAGACGGCCCGCTCCGGCAGGCCCTCGCGCAGGTGCAGGCGCTCGATGCCGGGGGCGGGGAGCAGAACATCCGGCACAAAGGCGATGCCGAGGCCGTTTTTCACAAGCGGCAGGAGCTGCGTGGAGGTCGCCGCCTCGATATCCGGCGCATAGCTCAGCCCATGGCGGCGGAACAGGCTCTCATAGAGGTCAAACGTGCTCGTGCCGCGCCGCAGGGCGATGAGCGGCAGAGCTGCGATCTCCCGGAGCGTAAAGGTGCGGCCGCTGTTCAGCGGGAAGGCCGTGCTGCACACGGCGACCTCACGGAAAGAGGCCAGCACCGTCGCCTCCAGCGGGGCGGACAGGGGAGCGGGCGGCATTGTGACGACGGCAAGCTCGGCAAGGCCGCTGCGCAGGGCGTCGATGGCCTCCGGCGCGGACTGGTTCGAAACGCGCAGGCGGATGGCGGGATTTTCGCGGTGAAAACGGCTGAGCACCTGCAGCAGCACGGCATGCAGGGCCGTCTCGCTGCAGGCGATGGAGACCATGCCGCTGCGCAGTTCGCGCTGGCGCTGCAGCTCGGCCTCGCCCGCGCGCAGCTGCTCCATGGCGGCCGTGACGTGGGCGTAGAGGGCCTCGCCCTCCGGCGTCAGCTCCACGCCGCGGCTGGAGCGCAGGAACAGGCGGCAGCCGAGCTCCGCCTCGAGATTGTGCACGGCGCGCGTCAGGTTCGGCTGGCTGTTGACCAGTGCCTCCGCCGCGCGGGTAAAGCTGCGGTGCCGCGCTACGGCTTCAAAGATGCGGTAATAATCCAGCGCAATGTCCATGTGTTCCTCCCATATAAAATTGATATGGAGACCATATCAACAATAGATTATCCGTATAAGAACAGAGCCATTATAATACACCCTTGGAATGGAATCAAGGAGGAATCATTGTGAATCAGGACTTAACGACCGGCAAACCCAGCCGGGTGCTCTGGAAATTCTGTCTGCCGCTGTTCGGCAGCATCATTTTCCAGCAGCTTTATAATATCGCAGACAGCTTTGTCGCCGGTAAATTCATCGGCGAGAATGCGCTGGCCGCCGTCGGCAACAGCTATGAGATCACGCTGATCTTCATCGCCTTTGCCTTTGGCTGCAACATCGGCTGCTCCGTCGTGGCGGCGCAGTTCTTCGGCGCGAAGGACCTGCGCAGCATGAAGACGACGATCTATACCACGCTCATCGCCAGCGCGGGCCTGTGCGCTGTTCTGATGCTGGTTGGCCTGCTGCTGTCGCGCCAGCTCCTCGGCCTCATCAACACGCCGGATGAGATCATGAAGGACTCTCAGCTGTATCTGAACATTTACATCTGCGGCCTGCCGTTTGTGTTTTTCTATAATGTGGCGACCGGTATTTTCTCCGCGCTCGGCGATTCCAAAACGCCGTTCTTCTTCCTCATGGCTTCGTCTCTCTCGAACATCGCGGTGGATATCCTGTTCGTCACGGCGTTCGGCATGGGCGTGGACGGCGTTGCGTGGGCAACGTTCCTGTGCCAGGGCGTGAGCTGCGTGCTGGCGCTGGTGTTCGTGTTCCGCCGTCTGGCGAAGATCCACCTGCCGGAGGGCCAGAGGGCTCCGGTCTTCTCCGGCAGACTGCTCGGCCGCGTGGCGCGCGTCGCCGTCCCGAGTATCCTGCAGCAGAGCTTCGTCTCCGTCGGCAATATCGTGCTGCAGAGTATCATCAATTCGTTCGGCACGGCCGTTATGGCGGGCTATTCCGCGTCGGTCAAGCTGAACAACCTCGTCATCACGTCGCTCGTGACGCTGGGCAACGGCATTTCGAACTTCACGGCGCAGAACCTCGGCGCACAGAAGCCGGACCGCATCCGCAGCGGCTTCCGCGCGGGTCTGTACCTTGTGTGGGCGCTGTGCGTCCCGCTGACGGTGCTGTATTTCTTTGCGGGCGCACCGCTTGTGAAGATCTTCGTCGATAACCCGACGCAGAAGGCGCTGGCGACCGGCGTGCAGTTCCTGCACATCGTCGCGCCGTTCTATGTGATTGTTGCCTCGAAGATCGTGGCCGACGGCGTCCTGCGCGGCGCGGGAAAGATGGGCCCGTTCATGGCCTCCACATTCACGGATTTGCTGCTGCGTGTCGCACTGGCCTTTGTCCTGTCCCGCACCTTTGAGGAGACCGGCATCTGGCTGTCGTGGCCGATCGGCTGGACCGTTGCAACGGTCATGTCTTTGCTGTTCTACCGCTTCGCGCGACTGAAGCCGGAGACCCCGGCTGAGGCCATCGCGCTCGAGACGGAGACCGCCGTTGAGGCGGAGGACGCCGCCGAGGGCGAGTACGCCGAGTTATAACTGCGAACAAAAAGTTCGGACCGTGCTGCGGGAATACAGCACGGTCCGTCAGACTGTCAAATAACCTGCCCAGCCAAAAGTCTCGGAGGGAAGGATCGTGTGAAAGGAAACCGTCAGGGTTTCCTTTCGCGTTCCATAACCCGCCGCAGCGGCAGAATTGCAAAATAATGCTACAAAAATTCATTTTGCAATTCTGAAAGCAGCTTGTCAAAAAAGCCCAAGGGACTTTTTTGACAAGCTGAGCAGCGGCGCGCCGGCAGGCTTCCGATTTTGTCATTCCGAGGAGCGAAGCGACGTGGGAATCTCCTGTAACCGGTTACGTTTTCGCCGAGGCCTGCTTGTTATCCAATATGGTACTGCGAGATTGCCACGGCCCCTTCGGGGCCTCGCAATGACAATTCCGGAACCCTGTTCCGTTCTGACGGCCAGAGCAGCGGCGCAAACGCGCCGCTGCTCGTTTCTCCCCGCTTACTTTCCGCAGCTGCCGCAGCAGCTCGTTCCGCCGCAGTCGCTCCCCTCAGGATAGAAGGCGCGGACGGGGAAGTCCACCCGGCTGAACAGCTCGCAGGGGTCCTCCTCACAGCCCTCGTCGTCGCAGCACTCGCGCGTGGGCATGCAGTAGCCGCCGCTCTGGACGGCCAGCTGCGCGCCGCGCTCGAGCCGCACAGTCGAAAACTGCCCGACCGTCACATACAGCCGCCGCGTGCCGCCCGTGAGCACGAGCTCCTCGCCGAGCGCCTCGGCAATGGCGGGCGGGATCTCCGTCAGCTCCGTCTCGCAGCGGCAGCAGTCGCAGACCTCGCGGACCTTCGAGGCCAGGATCATCGGGTCGAGGGCCTCGACGACACCGACGGGGAGGCGGTCCTGCAGCAGGCCGTCCGGCGTGGGCAGCGCGTCCGTGCTCGAGAACGTCTTTGCCTTGCCGCGCCCGCCGTAGAGCGCGACGCGCTTTGTGAAGACCGCAAGGCCGGTGATGGTGACGGGGCGCGTTCCGCCGACGGTCGCATCGCCGAGGATGCGGTAGTAGAACGTCAGGTCGACCGCATAGTGCCCGCGCTTATAGGCCAGCGGCTCGACCTCCACGCGCGCGAACAGCAGCTCGGCGCAGCGGGTCTTGGCGCCGGTGGAGCGGTCGAGCGCCGCCTGCGACTCGCGGGTGAGATAGACGCGCAGATCCTCCACGCAGTCCTTATCCATGCAGCTGTCCAGAATCTGATCGGTATGAATGCAGACACGCGCATCGCAGGCCTGCTCAAGGGGTTTGTCTGGCATACGATAACCTCCCGGAAGAATCAGGGCAATACCGCTCAATTCAGCAAGAGCATTCAGCGAAGGCTGAAGGGGAATTATGCGGTGCTGCCTCAGTTAAAAGCGGAGTACAGCCGTGCCGGCCCGCTTTTACCCCATAGTATGCGCGGCGGAAAGAAATGTGCGCGCCGCACGGCCCGCCGGGAGTAGACAAGGGCGGGCAAGTATGGTAAAATAAAAGATACGAAAACGATAATGGAAGAGGTGTGCGCATGAAGACGAATGTTCTGGGCGTACAATATGATAATGTGACCATGGCGGAGGCGCTCGATACGGCGCGGGCGCTGCTGCAGCGGCCCGAGGCCTCGTACTGTGTGACGCCGAATGCCGAAATGGCCTATGAGGCCCTGCATGACGAGTCGTTCCGCGCGATCCTGAACGGGGCCTCGCTCGTCCTGCCGGACGGCGCGGGCGTCGTGCTGGGGGCGAAGATCCTCAGAACGCCGCTGCAGGAAAAGGTCGCGGGCATCGATTTTGCCGCGAACCTGCTCGGCGTGCTCGAGGAGACGGGCGGCAGACTGTATCTTCTGGGCGGAAAGCCCGGCATCGCGGAGCTGGCGGCCGAGAATATGAAGAAGACCCACCCGAAGCTGTGTATCTGCGGCACGGCGGACGGCTATTTCAAGGACGAAGCTCCCGTCATCGCGCGCATCAACGAGGCAAGAGCCGACGTCGTGTTCGTCTGCCTCGGCGCGCCGAAGCAGGAGCGCTTCATGCACGACCACCGCGCGGAGCTGAACGTCCGCCTGATGATCGGCCTCGGCGGCAGTCTGGACGGCTTTGCCGGGACGGTGCGCCGTGCGCCGAAGTGGATGATCCGCCTGCAGCTGGAGTGGCTCTATCGCCTGCTGCGCGAGCCGAGCCGCATCGGGCGCATGATGCGCCTGCCGAAATTCGTGTTCGCCGCATGGCGGGCGCGCGGAAAGAAGGGGTGACCCATGGGCAAACTGATCGTTTTTGAAGGAACGGACGGCTCGGGCAAATCCACGCAGTTTTCGCTCCTGACCCGCCGGCTGGAGGCGCGGGGCGTGGACTTTCGCACGATGGTCTTCCCGCAGTATACGGAGCCGTCGTCCGCCCTCATCCGGATGTATCTCGGCGGCGAGTTCGGCGCGCGTCCCTCGGACGTCAACGCCTACACGGCCTCGACCTTCTATGCCGTCGATCGCTTTGCGGCCTTCCGCAAGGTCTGGGGCGAGTATTACCGGAACGGCGGCCTGATGCTCTCCGACCGCTATACGACCTCAAACGCCGTCCATCAGGCCTCGAAGGAGCCGGAGCAGGACCGCGAGAAGTTTTTTGCGTGGCTCTATGATCTGGAATACCGCCATATGGGCCTGCCCGTGCCGGACCTCGTGCTGTATCTCGATGTGCCGACGGAGCTGACGGGCCAGATGCTGCGCCGCCGCGAGCACGATACGCACACGCACGCGGACATCCACGAGCAGAATATGGATTATCTGCGCCGCTGCCGCGCCACGGGCCTGCAGGCGGCAAAGTACTACGGCTGGATGGTCATCGCCTGCGCAAAGGACGGTAAAATGCGCTCGATCGACGACATCCACAACGAAATTTTCCTGCGCGTGCAGGAATGCCTGAAGGAGAACTGACACATGGTATATCTCATCCTTGGAGCCGGTTTTGAAGAAGCGGAGGCCATCGTGCCCTGCGATCTGCTGCGCCGCGCCGGGGTCGAGGTGCGCCTTGCCGGCATCGGCGGGACGGACATCCCCGGCAGCCACGGCATCCCGGTTCACGCGGACTGTGCCGCGGAGACGGTCGATCTGACGCAGGCGGACATGCTCATCCTGCCCGGCGGGCTGGGAGGCGTCCGCTCCATCCGCGGCTGCGAGCCGGTGCTCCGTGCTGCGCGCGAAATGGCGCAGGCCGGAAAATGGGTCGCCGCCATCTGCGCCGCGCCGACGGTGCTGGCGGAGCTTGGCCTGCTGGAGGGCCGCCGCGCCACCTGCTACCCCGGCATGGAGCCGGAGATGCGCGGGGCCGTCATGCAGAATGCGGGCGTCGTGCGCGACGGGAATTTCATCACGGGCCGCGCCGCCGGAAGTTCCTTTGCCTTTGGGCTGGCGCTCGTCGAGGCGCTGTGCGGCGCGGAAACGGCTGCACGCATCGCTGCGCAGGTCGTCTGGAACGGGGAGGAGGCATCCCATGACTGAGGAACATCGCAGCGACGGCCGGTCCATCGACGAGATCCTGGCCGAAGCGCGCGCCGAGCTGGACAAAACGCCGGACGAGCCGCAGCAGGCCGCCGAACCGGGGACGCCGGAGCCGGACGATTTTACGCCGGATTTCGGCCACACGTTCGATGACTACGGCGAATTCGAGGAGCCGCAGCCGGAGGAGGAGCTCCCGCCGGAGCCGCCCCGCAAGCGCCACAAGCGCATTGTGCCGCTGTTTGTGAAGATCATTCTCTATGTGGTGATCGTCGCCGTCGTCTCCGTCGGGGCCGGGTATGCCGCCTGGGCCTGCGCGACGGATGTGCTGGCCTTCGGCCGCTCGAGCGATACCATTCAGGTCACCGTGCCGGAGAATGCCTCGCTCGATGCCATCACCGACATGCTGCACGAAAACGGCCTCATCCAGTACCCGTGGCTGTTCAAGCTCTACTGCAAGTTTACGCATTCCGCGGGCCGCATGGACGCGGGAACCTATGAGCTGGCCTATAACTATGACTATCATGCCCTTGTCAGCGGTATGACGGAGAGCGGCGGCACCCGCACGACCGTGCGCGTCATGCTGCCGGAGGGCGCAACATGCGCGCAAATCTTCGCCCTGTTGGAGAAAAACGAGGTCTGCACGGCCGAAAAGCTCGGCGAGAGCGCCGCAAACACGCACTTTGACTACTGGTTCCTGAAGGACATCCCCTATGGCGAGACGAACCGCCTTGAGGGCTTCCTGTTCCCGGATACCTATGATTTCTATGTCAACGACGATCCCGACCGCGTGCTCGAGAAGCTGCTGTCGAATTTCAACCGCAAGTTCTCGGACGATGCTTCCGCCCAGCTCGAAACGCTGAACACGGCGCTTGCCGAGCGCTGGACTGCAAAGGGCTATGACGAGAGCTATATCGAGGCCCACCGTATGACGATCTATGATCTCGTCACCGTCGCCTCCATGATCGAGAAGGAGACAGCCTCCGCCAAGGAGAGCAGCACCATCGCCTCCGTTATCTATAACCGCCTGTGCGATCCCGCGAACTATCCGTACCTGAACGTCGACGCAACGATCGTCTATGCGCTCGGCGGCGTCGACGGCGCGCTGACGTATGAGGACACCCAGATCGACAGCCCTTACAACACCTATAACCGCACGGGCCTGCCCGCCGGACCGATCTCCAACCCCGGCCTGTCAAGCATCTCCGCGGCACTGAACCCGGCCGATACGAGCTATTATTACTATGCGCTCGACGACTCCACGGGCCTGCATCACTTCTCCGAGAGCTATGACGAGCATCAGGCCTTCCTGGCGGGGCAGAACGATGCGTAATCCCGAGCTGCTCGCGCCCGCCGGAGACATGGAGCGGCTGCGCATGGCCGTCCTCTATGGTGCGGACGCCGTCTATCTCGCCGGAACGAGCTTCGGTATGCGCTCCTTTGCGGGAAATTTCTCCCCGGAGGAGCTGCCGGAGGCCGTCGCCTTTGCCCATGCACACGGTGTGCGTGTGCATGTCACGGTCAACACCATGCCGCGCGGGGACGAGCTTCCCGCGCTCCCGGCACACCTGCGCCTGCTGAACGACAGCGGCGTCGACGCCCTGATCATCGCGGACCTTGGTGTGTTCCGCATGGCGCAGCGCGAGGCGCCGAACTGCGAGCTGCACGTCTCTACACAGGTCAGCATCGCGAACGCCGCCTGCGCGGCCGCGTGGCATGAGCTCGGCGCAAAGCGCGTTGTGCTGGCACGGGAGCTTTCTCTCGAGGAGATCCGCGTCATCCGCCGCGATACGCCGCCGGAGCTGGAGCTGGAGACGTTTGCGCACGGGGCCATGTGCGTGTCGTACTCCGGCCGCTGCCTGATCTCGCAGTACATGACCGGCCGCGACGCCAACCATGGTGCATGTGCACAGCCGTGCCGCTGGAATTATTCTCTGATGGAGGAGAAGCGTCCGGGGCAGTTCTTCCCGGTTGAGGAGGACGGACGCGGCACCTACCTGTATAACTCCAAGGATATGTGTATGATCGAGCACGTTCCGGAGCTGATCGAGGCCGGTATTACCTCGTTCAAGATTGAGGGCCGCAACAAAACTGCGTACTATGCAGCCTGTGTCACCGGTGCATACCGTGCCGCGATCGACACCTATAAAAAGGACCCGGAAAACTTCGTTCTGCCGCAGTTCTGCCGCGATGAGGTCAATAAGGTCAGCCACCGCGAGTATTACACCGGCTTCTACTTCGGCAATCAGGAAAACGGACAGCATTACGGCGACAGCCAGTATATCCGCGAGTACGAGGTTGTCGGCATGCCGGTCGAGTGTGACGACAGCGGCAAAGCCGTGTTCGCACTCAAGAACCGCTTTTTCGATGGGGAAGAGCTGGAGCTGATCCAGCCGGGTCAGGCGCCGTATGTGTTCCGCGCGGAGAACGTCACCGATGACGAGGGCACGAAGCGTGAGCTGTTCAACGTGCCGCAGATGCGCGTACACTTTGTGTTCCCGTTCAAGGTCAGCGAGTGGGCCATTTTGCGGAAGGCCAAAGAAAGACCGGAGTAAACAAACAGTGAGGAGTTAGGAGGCAGGAGTTTTCCTGCCTTCAGCTCTCCCGTAGGGGCGCACAGTGTGCGCCCTTTTTCTTTATCCGTTGCAGGCCGCTGGGACGGGCGTACACTGTGCGCCCCCTGCGGAAAACGTTCATCATTGTCCACTCCTATCTTCTTACTCCTGCCTCCTAACTTTTTGAACGGTTGCAACCTTTCCTAAAGTGTGGTATCATTACAATTAAGTATGGAAACCTTTCGGGGTGAATTGAACCGAAAAATTCTAAGCAAGGGAAGTATATACATGAGCGATAACCAGAAAAAAACGATTTTCTCCGGCGTGCAGCCGTCCGGCAAGCTGACGCTGGGTAACTATTTGGGTGCTATCCGCAATTTCCCGATCCTGCAGGAGCAGTACAACTGCATTTACTGCGTGGTCGATCAGCACGCCATCACGGTTCGGCAGGAGCCTGCGGCGCTCCGCCGTGCAACGCTTGAGCTGATCGCGCAGTACATTGCCTGCGGTCTGGACCCGGAAAAGAGCATTCTGTTCATCCAGAGCCATGTGCCCGCGCATGCGGAGCTGGCGTGGGTGCTCAACTGCTTCACCATGTTCGGCGAGGCTTCCCGCATGACCCAGTTCAAGGACAAATCCGCCAAGAATGCCGACAACATCAACGGCGGCCTGTTCACCTATCCCGCCCTGATGGCCGCCGATATTCTGCTGTACCAGCCCGACTTCATCCCCGTGGGCAGCGACCAGAAGCAGCACGTGGAGCTGACCCGGGACATCGCAGAACGCTTCAACCATATCTACGGCGACGTCTT
>ERZ839767.2896-NODE-2896-length-20955-cov-27.607464_pt1 | contig 20955 bp, 17 predicted proteins | sample MGYA00519879_ERZ839767 | MGnify/ENA primary metagenome ERZ839767 (study PRJEB31850, sample SAMEA3708852) | human gut metagenome | biome: human gut; feature: human-associated habitat; material: faeces | place: China | collected 2014 ...
TCCGTTCATTCCACTTAGCGTAGCGCTGCTACGCTGCGTTTCATTCACGTTAGCCGGAATGAAAAATTCGCGGCGCATCTTGGCGCATTTTCATCTGGAAATAGTATAAAGGGAAAGTGGGTTTTGTGCTCCAGCCTTCCATAGACTGCAAAAAGCTGCTGAGGAGAGCAAATCTTCGGCAGCTTTTTCGTGCGATACTATTTCCAACTTCGATTGCGCTATTTGCTTGCGTCATTCCCTTGCTGCTGCCCGTTCATTCATAGGAGTTATCAACGCCTCGGGGAACGTCATGGAACCAATGCACGCCCTGCAGCACGGTGCTGCGGCTTGTCCAGCCGTAGAAATCAAAGGTGTAGCAGGCAACGCCGCTCATGGCAAGGCTTTTTAGCGTGGTCATATCTGCTTTGTAATCGCTCTCCGCACCGTGGGCGTAGAGGACGGTGGGAAAAGGCCCGTCTCCATCCGGGAGCAACGCCTTTCCGTACAGGCTGATGCCGTTATATTCCAGACAGAGAGTCTTTGTTCGGTAGCCTGCCTTTTTGAAAACGGCAGGATCGGGAAATCCTACATAGTGGCCGACGCAGACGATTGCCGCAATTCCGAGTGTGGGACGGGAAACAATCAGCCTGCGTCACACAAGGGGAGAGAGGCAACAACGCTTCGGCTGAGGAAATCCCTTTTCCTTCAGCAGCAACGCTAATGACAACACCAGCGTACCGCCTGCGCTTTCACCCGTGAATACGACATCCTTCGGGGAAGCGCCGGTTTTCAAGCGCGCGGCATAGGCGGTCAGGCAACCCTCCAAAGGGGCAGACCACAGATTTTCCGGTGCAAGGCGGTAGTTGAAAGTCACGCAGTTATAGCCGTAGTTGGCTGTGATATACTGGCAGACTGCCCGCCGCTCCCGCACGGAAGCAACAATAAATCCGCCGCCGTGAATGTAGAAAATCGTTCCCTTTTGATTGCCGGTTTATTTATTGAATGAACTCCGCCGACAGCCCACCCAATTCGCCAAGCCGGACGGTCACGCCCTTAGGCGGTCTTGGAGGTTTTCGGTCATTGCGTTTTCGCTCCGCTGCATAGTCGTGGGGCTGCCTCGGCTTGTCCTGCGCCATACAGCGGAACACAAGGTTCATCATGCAGGCGTATAGACTTGGCATTTTCTCCACCCGCAAGCATTTTCCAGATGCCACGGAAGAAGTGCCCGTTCGCCATTTCCAGCATACCGGGCAGCACGCCCCCCCTTCATGCCGCCGGAAATGATCATGCTGCGAATCGGCGCTCCGGCAGAGGAAGCCATCTGCATCCGGAAATTCGGATTATCATAGTCCTTTTTGCCGCCGTACCCCTTGGCAGCGGTGGATTCCACCGCCCGAAACATGATTTTCATCCATATCCGCCAGTACATCCAGTATAAACGGTGTGGAAAGGAAGCCCGTCCCGAGCCGCCAGCGGTAATTCTTCATAGCCTGAACGAGCCGATGCTTTGCAAATGCTTCCTGCTTCTCGTCCAGTAGGCGCATATACAGCGGACGGACGAGCTTTGCCTGCCGGCTGGTATCCAGGGTGTAGGCGGGCAGCGTGACAAGCTCACGGTATGCCTTCGTGCAGCCGTCCCGGTATTTTTCAAACAGCGCCTTATCCTGCTGCTTTCCCAAATACCCAGCGATTTCCATCATATGCTCCATGATAAAAACCGTATAGGCCGTGGATTCCTCCGGATGAGGCAGGACGATATTTTTCCAATTGTCCGGGAATACATCCGCCGGTTCCGCCCACTCTCCGTAGGAATGCCCGTAATTGACAATGTACTTTTTCGCCTCGCTCTTCAGCGGCAGGTGGTGCCGCAACGGTGTGAACTGCGTACAGCGTTTTATCATGAATCTTGCATACCGTACCATGCCGTCATAATGTCGGCGAATTAAGCTGTCATCCCCGTAGAGCTTCCAAAACGATACGGAATCAGCACGCCCGCATCCGCCCAGCCGACACTTCCGTCCATAAAGGACATATAGAAATCCACACCGCCGTAGGGGGCGATTTGCGGCAGCTTCCCGTCTTTTTTCTGCCAGTCGTACACATCCCGCATATATTTTTGTGCAAAAGATGCATAGTCAAAAAGATATGCCGCAGTGTTGAAGAAAATCTGCGCGTCGCCCGTCCAGCCGTGGCGTTCGCGGGTCGGGCAATCTGTGGGCAGGTCGGCGTGGTTGTTCTTGGCACTCCAGACGGTGTTTTCAACAAACTTATTGAGAAGTGCGTTGGAGCTTTCAAAAAGCCCGTGCGCTCCATGTCGGAGTATACCGCAATGGCGGCGAAATCCTCCGACTGAAACGCCACATCGGTTTCTACCAGCACATACTGAAAACCGAAGATGGCAAAGGTGGTCTTGCAGTGATTTTTGCCTCTTTGCAGGTGTAGATGACCTGATGCAGGGGCGTTGTTATCTTTTTGCTGGAGCACTGAATGTTCTTCTGGGTGAATTCACCGTTTTCGTCCAGCAGCTCGTCGAAGCGCAGCTTGATTTTCTGCCCGATATGGGCGGTTACAGTAAATTCCGCATAACCCGCGATGTTCTGCCCGAAGTCCAGCACGGTCTTGCCGGAGGGTGTGGTAATCCGCTTTGCTTTCAGCCGCTCATGCTCCGTGACCGGGACGTTGTTGGATGCAGCCGGCGTAACAGGATGGTTTGTGACCTTTGCCTTTCCCTGATAGGAGGGGACATTGTTGGCATAAACCACCTCGCCGTCCTTGTTGTCGGCAAAGCGGATAGGGCCGTCGTTCGACCAATCCCAGCCTGCGTCGGTGGCGACGGTCTGCACGCTGCCGTCCGTATGCGTTAGCTCCAGCTGCGCCAGCAGCTTGGTTTCCGTGCCATACTGATTTTTCAGCCCCCACGCGCCGCAGGAGCCGCGATACCAGCCGTCGGCAAGCTGCACTGTCAGGGCGTTTTCGCCGTCTTGCAGCAGGGTGGTCACGTCATAGATCTGGTACTGTATCCGCTTGCGGTAGTCCGTAATGCCGGGGGCGCGAACGAAATCGCCCACGTGCTGCCCGTTGATGACTGCCTCGTATAATCCGCAGGCGGTCATGTACAGCCGCGCCTTTTTCATACTGGCGGCGCGAAAAACTTTGCGGAAGCAGTCCACAGGATAGCGCTCTTTCTTATTGACCGTATAATTGCCGGTGATTCACTTGGCGCTCCATGCGCCGATGCCCGTTTCAAAGGACGCTTCGCTCCAATCGCCCACCGCGGCATCCTCATCCCAAAGGCACACTTTCCAAAGAACCTTCGTTTTCGGCGGAACGGGCGCGCCGCTCCATTTTACGCACATGGCGGCGCTTTCCACTTTGCCGCTGTCCCACAGGGTGCTGCCGCTGTCATCGGCGGCAACGATTTGATAGGCGGCCTGTTTCCTGCCGCCGCTGCAATTCCAATAAAGCCGGGGGGCGACGAAGTCTACGCCAACGGGGTCAAATAAATGCTCCGTTTTCAGTCGAATCGCCTGCATTCTCAGCCCTCCTTTTGCACCTGCGTCAAATCAAATTCGGAAATCAGCGTTTCAATCACGGGCCGGATATAATTCCGCATCCACAAAAGCTGCCCTTCGTGGTTCAGGTGAAAGCCGTCTTTGATAAATAACTCATCTGCATAGCACTGTCCGTCCCACGTCATCGCCGATGCGTCCACAAACCAGATGTAGTCCGTTTTTTCGCAGAGCGCCGCCAGCGCCCTGTTGATTTCCTCGGCGAGTTCCCGGTATTCGCTGCGGCCGGGCAGAAGAAGACCGCTCATGACTACCAGCTTTGCGACCGGGAGTTGTTTATGAATCTCGGCAAACATTTGCTTTTTATAGTCCATGCAGGCGGCGACCTTTTCCGCGGCTGTTCCCTTCAGGGAGACATAGTCATTCGACCCTGTCTGGAAGAACACAATGGCGGGATGTCTCACTTTTCCTCCCTTGCCTTGATTTCCGTCTGCTTTTTCTCAATGCCATTTTCCACATTGAGGAACACCAGAAGCAACGCAAGGAGCACGCCGGTGAATACCTCCAGCCCCACAAAACCGAAGGTGATGACACCCTTGACCGTGTCGGACTGGGCAGCTGCCATGGTGACGCCGTTCACGATCTCTGGGGCGATATAACCCGCAGACCCCAGCAGACCGTTAAACACGCCGGTGCAGATGCCAACCATGGCGACGGCGATGATGTTATACACGCTCATGGCAACGCCGTCCGGGCGGAAACCGGTTTTCCATTCCAGATGATCCAGCACGTCGGCGAACAGCGCCATGAACGCATAGGCGCAGGGCAGTCCACCGATGTTTTTGATGAACTGACCAATCAGCATGATGGTCATATTTGTAGGGAACGCCCAGCAGATTGCGCCGCCGATAGCGTAGAGGATGAAGCCCGCCAGCGTCACATTCAGCTTGCCGAATTTTTTCGCCAGCGGCAGAATACGTTCATTGTTACCGCCAAGCTGGTTTCCCGCGCCGCCATTCGGGGCGGCATGGATGTGGACGATGCCTTTTCCCACAGTGATTCCTATATTCAGCAGTGCGAGCTGCTGTCTTCACCGGAGGAGATCATGAACCTGCAATATCGGATGATTCTGGACTACACGGCGCGGGTGGAGCGGCTGCATCTGGGCAAGCATCCCACGGAGCTCACCGTGGATGTGGCGAACTACATCCAGCACCATATGTCAGAACCGATCACGGCAGAGAAAATCGCAGAAGAGTTGTTCCTCAGCCGCCCATATCTCTCCCGAAAATTCAAGGAAGAGACGGGCGAAAGCCTGACGGACTTCATCCTGAAAGAAAAACGGAGGAAGCCAAACGCCTCCTCCGCTATTCGGATAAATCCCTGACCGCTATCGGTTCTTATCTCGGCTTTTCCTCCGCCAGTCATTTTTCGAGGGTGTTCAAAACCTACGTCGGCAGCACACCCAGCGAATATCGGGAAAAGCACCAGTGACTGTTTCAGCACAACGGTGAGCAATGCAAGAATACCATTTAGTCGAAACTGAACCCGCCGCCCTTGGTCATGATGATAGGAGTGTATTCGATTCGCAAGATGTTGCCCTCACTAAGTGTGACGATTCCTTCTGTATTATCCCAATCAAGAATGGTCTCCTTGCCCTTATTGAACGTATTGCTTGCCTCCTGGGAATCTTGGAAGACGCGCACACGCGAGGTGGTGGTTCCGCTGAAATAAATCTTGTATGTTCCGGCAGGTATTTCTTCACCAATGGTATAGTTTCCCTTCGGAATAGTGGTTCCAGCTGGAGCCGTATAACCGTTGCCGCGTTCAGACACATTTCCAACCCGAGCAACTTCTGCGCCGTTATATCGGAGGCTCAGGTATTCACCGGGATAAAGGCTGATCCGCGTTTCACCATCACCCATGAAGTCCCCCTCCACTCTGGGCATGTCACCAAGCCATAGCCGATCAATATCGTATTTGTACATGGATTCACTTTCGTAGACGTAGTAATCGGTTCTCGAAACATCACTGTCTCCATTCTGGACGAACTTGAAGCTGTAGACACCTGCAGGCAGACTTTCGCCAATCTTATACTGACCAGCACCCAGCACAATCTTTTCTCCGCCGGGGCGACTTGCGATTTCGTCTGCTAAATCGGAGCTAATCTCAAGCAGTTCTTCGAGAGAATAACCTGAAAAATCAATCGTGCCCACAGCCATGGCGGTTGTGAAGCCGGCTAATAGAACCAGTATGGAGAGAACCAAAGCCATCATTTTTTTCATCGGATATGTCCTCCTTGTTTTAGTTGATTTTCATAGTACGCCAGAAACGGACGGCGGCGGTTTTGCCGCATTCACTGCATACCAATGCATTGAAGAAGCCTCCTGTGTCGCGCCGTTCATAATCTGGCAGATAAACACTGGAGCTGACCGTGGACTTCCTCATGCAATAGGGGGAAAGATATGTGTACACAAGAATTCCCTGCTGTACATCCTGCTGATGACCTTGTATGTCATATTTTCCATGAGCCGGTTACACCACCTCGCCAGCAGCAACGATGTAACCACGCTCCTGCAAGTAATCTACCAGCTTTTCGTAGCCCCATTTTCCAAGCCGAAAAACACCATGGGCCGCGATTACAACGGTCAGCAGCTGACCTGCGCCAACAAGCCATCCTGTACGGTACACAGTGATGATTCCTTCCAGTTCGCTGCCGTTGCCCACCTGCTTCAAAAAATGGGCCATCTGCGCTCCACTCATTTCTGATCCCTCCTGCTTAGTGTTCTGAGTGATGATTTCCATCGCTCGAACATAGCATATCATCCATGCCAGAAAAAATGGATTTATTGGTGCAGACGTGTATAGAAGCAAAAGGAAGGCCCCGTTAAGGAAGCCTTCCAGTTGGTTGTTTTGCTTGTTCAGGCGTTGGTCTATATTGCTCTTCTCATGTGGCCCCCCACAGAAGGCGGACATCAATGACGTCGAAGAATAATACGAGAAACTTCCTGCATCTTGTAACACGCCCCCTTTCTCCTGCGTCATAAGCTCATGCTTCTCAACACCAGTCAATGCTGCTGGTATCTTTCTGCTTCAGCCTTCTCCCGGATGCTCTTCGGGCAGAGCGGCAATTTCCACTCATACGGCGAATCGGATACTCTTTTCTCTGCTTCTCCAAAAGTTTCTTCAGCCTTGATGTATTCCCCGTTCATTGCATAGATTCTACCAAGGAACAGGGTGGCGTCAAATCGGGTTTCTCTGTATCTTTTGACATTTTCAAGTTCGTCGCACATAGCGATTGCCTGGGACACCGTGTCGATGGCATCTTGGAATCGTCCAAGTTCAATATAGGTTATCGCTGCCTCATCCAGCATATGGTCTATCAGAGATAGCATAGAATCCTTTGTGGCGGATGCATTATCAGTCGCCCGCCGAAGGTGCGCCAAAGCGGTCTCCTCGTCTCCAACCTTTGCAAAAAACATGGCGGCAACACAGTCGAAATGATAATGCTCATAGCCGTATGGGTATGGATGAAGCAACTGAGCAGATTCCTCAAGCATCTGGCAGCAGAGTTTCATTTTGCTTCCCGTTTCAAGCAAGGTCTGCGTTTTATTCATCAAAACAGCTGCAAGCTGCTTTTTAGCGTCCGGATGCCTGGAAGCACGGGCTTGTTTGATCGCCGCGTCTTCATGTTTCAAGCATTTGCTGTTCTTTCGCGTCCGTACTGATTGTTGAGGATAACCGCGCTCGCTCTGTGATAAAATGACATGTAGTAATGACTGGAATTTTTTTTGAGGTACGCTTTCATCTCTTTGAGAACAGCGTGCGCATCGTCATAGCATTCCAGTCGGCCCAGTGTGAAAGCGCATGTCTCATATAGACGCAGCACGCATCGGGGATTAAGGCCGGCAGGGTTTTCAAGAAGCCGGAGCATTTTCCCCGCCACCGTATCATCTGCATCTACCGGAGCATCCATCAGCATTCTAAATGTCAGCAGCTGGCTTGCGGGCGTGACTGGTTTTGCGAAAGCCAGAAGTTGCTCCGCAACGCTGAGAAGCTCGTAAAGCTGACCATAATCAGCTGGAAACTGCTTATCCAAGTCCGGTTGATTCTCCAGTGGATTGATCTTGTGATGTAGCCGTTTCATTGCCTCGTCAAGCGCCCGACGGGTCGCGTCATCCCATGGCCATGCGCTGATATATTTCCGCATCATGGGGTGGAATACAATCCGCTGAGAGGCGACTTTCAGCCAGCCGCAATCTTCCAGCCGGGTGATCATTTCAAGGTTTGGCAAGGCTGTAAGTTCGCGCAGCAAAGAGGCTTTGATACCAGGCTGATCGAAAATGGACAGGATTTTCAGCAGATGCTTTTCGGCATCAGAGAACTGGTCGATCTCAACCAGACGATCAAGGATAATGTGCAAAGGAGCCAGAAATGTATCCTGATCATGAATATAATCAATCCGCTCTCCGGGGAGTCTTTGGAAGCCTGCTTCTTCCACCATCTGAGCGGCTTCATGCAGAGTGAGATAACTTCGGGCAATCTGCCGCGCCAGCAGTTCCATGGTCAGCGTATGTCCATAAACCGTATTTGCAATGGTGATAAAATCCTTCACATCAGTTTTTTCGGTTATTTTCACATGCGCATATCGCTGGAAAAGCAGCGCCAGCGGCTCTGGCGGCAATTCTTCAACGCGCAGAGCCGGGAAAAGCCCATCGGCTAATATGGGACGGGAAATAAGCAGAACATCCCATCCGACGCCTTGCAGCATCTGCAGATCTTTCAGATGCTCTTTGCAGACATTATCTATAATCACAAGCACATGCTGACTTGAGGCTATTTCGGTTAGCGCACGCAGCTTTCTTGGCAGGTAGTCTTCCAGCGATTCATCGCTCATCTTCTGGATTGTATTTACATGGACGAGATTATCATCGCAAATCGCCTGCGTTGTGTTTCCGCTCGCATAAAGCCAGAGAACAGCGCCATATTCTACACGATGCTCCGCGAGATAGGCTCTCGTGAGCGTGCTTTTTCCAATGCCACCCATGCCATACAGATTGAAAATGTGATGTTCTGGCGTGTGCAAAAGCTGATTCAGAGATGCCAACGCTTCTTCTCGTCCGGTAAAAAACACAGGGGATGATATAGAAGATGACAAAAGCCATGGCTTTGTTTCGTCTGACAACTGCAAAACGATCTGCAGCTGCTCGATTGCCTGATCCGCGTTCTGATACCGGTCGGCATAATAGCTGGCCAGCGTTTTATGGAAGAACGTTGTGAGTGCGGAAAACACACGATCCTGGAACTTTTTTGCGGCATAAGTCATCTGCGCATAATCGTAAACAGCCGCAGAATCACAATCGAAGGCAGAGGGCGTCTTGTGCCACAAGGCATAGAACAACACGGCACCCAAGCTGTAAATATCAGAGTGTTTTCCAAGCTGCCGAAGTTTTCCGGTCTGCTGCTCCAGTGAGGCATAGCCTTTGGTATAGGAGATGCGCAGCTCGCTGGGGTTATTATTCTGGATGGCTTTCTCAAATTCTTCTGTGGAGATTATGGAATCGAAATCAAAAAGCTGCACCAGATCCAGAGAACCCTCCAGCGTCAGGATGTTATCCGGCTTCAGATCCAGGTACAGGTACCCGGCGTTATGAATGTGCCGCAGCGCTTTTGCTGCTCCGATAAGCAGGGATACGCAGTCGTGCAGCGTATCGCCCTGATGCTCCGTGAATGTACGCCCATTCATGTAGACTGAAACGATATAGACCGTACCGTTTGCCTCATAAATGTCGGACGTGTTTGCAATGACATTTGCCAGTCCCTCCAGAGAGAAAAGTGCGTTATTCTTCTGATAAGCGGCAATCAGACGTTTTTTCGCGACATCAAAAGCCTTGCCATCATCGGCAGAGGGATGCAATGTGCCATCCTCATCCCGGGTCATTTTTAGCGCATACGGATAGCATTCCTTGATACGCACCAGTTTATAATTTCCCAGATTGTCGGTATAGGAAGCGTCATACACAATGCATGAGCAGCCCCGTGCAAGTTCACGACTAATGGTGTATTCGGTATAGCCTGTTTTCGTACTGAGTTTCAGCACAGTGCCTGGGGTCAGCACAATTCTGCCGTTCACGATTCTTCCTCTTTTTCAGTTGCTCACATTCATCATATCTCAGACGCTTACAAGGTTGGATTTACTGGTGCTTTTCCAGCACGCCGGTAAGCAGTTCATTCCAGATGTAACGAAAAACGTACAAAGGCTCTTCGCACTTTGCGGCATAAAAGAAAATCCAATCATAGGGATTGCCAACGTAGAGTTCCGGGTAACCAGAATTGAACAGGTGCTGATTCATGCTGGTAATGCAGCGGTCAGCATCGCCGGAGCCGGCTTCATAATTGCCTTTGCTGAGGGCTTTTCTGACCCAGTAGGTGTAAAAGGTCAGCAGTACCAGCCATTTCCGCACCCGCTCATAAGAAACAAGCTCGCCGCGAAGGATAAGTTCAATGCCCTGCCTGTCAGGGAAGGAGTCCTGTGCATTGTCATGAAGCCTTTCCAGAATCGGTTTGATTGAACGGTCTGTGGCAAGCCGTTTGACTTCCTTCTTGTCCAACTGGAGAATGGCCAAGTAGGCGTCATACGATCTGACGCCGGAGGCATTCGAGAGAAGTTTACTCTTTTCACCGGTAGCGGCATCATCATGGATGGACGGCAGCGATTTTCGTTCTTGTATCAACAAACCGTCTGGGCCGGAAACCTCTTCCCACAGGCGGCGAATGGTCTCATAGGCTGTCACGTTGCTGCCTGCGAATTTGTCGATGTTGTCGTTAAGCCAATGGATGAGATCGTCTTTGTCTTGCAGATTGTTCAGTTCTGCGATGATGGAGCCGGTATAAACGATATCTCCGTTAGCTTTTTCTTTCCCAGATAGAGGAACGCTGCTCTGAATATCCATCGCGTCAGTCCAGGTCAGGCCATTGTTCAGGCAAAAGTAATATATGGCTTCCGGCATCTGATGGCAATTGAAACTGCGCTCGCGGGTAAAAATGCGGCGGAAGAACTCATCCGTTTCACCACCGTCCAAGCCGAAGGCAAAGCAGATTTGAAAAACTGTGTCCCGCTTGATGGGCTGCTGCAGAGTAAACCATTCCCGTACTTCCCTCGGCGCATCCATGTCGGCCTTCGCAAACGCGGCGCGAATGAAGGCAACCTTGGCATCAATGTCAGAAGTATCCCCCTGATAGCCGTGTTCCGAAATGAACTCAGTTATAGCGGCAGAGAAAGGCCGAAAGAGCCGCACCACTTGGAGCAGCTCTTCCATGAAGTTATCATCTTCCCAGAAAATTGTCCCCAGAGGTTTCTGAAGAACAGAGGCATATGCAGGCATGGTTTATCTCCTCAATCTTCTGACCATCCGTATTGGCTTTTTTCAATGCCCGCTGGACAACGCCAAGGTCAGACAATCATTTTCCAATTCGGTCATCCATTTGTCACTGCCCAATCTGGAGGACAACATCATATACTGGCTGAACCTGTTCGGGAGTTGCCAGCGTAATCAGGATAACCACAAGCATAATCCTCAAACAGAAGCTCAGTTCCAGTCAAAGGGATGCCCGTTGATAAATTCGATCACTTTATCAATCGCGCAGGTGTTCCCGTGAGCCAGCGAGTTTCGCAAATCATGAAGAAGTTCAATGCGGGAACGGGACTGCTCATCTGGGATGTAAAGCAAGTATTGATAGGCGTCAGCATCTCGCCTAAGCTTTGTCATGCGATATATCGTCCCAAGCTCTGCGTTATCCGGATCAGAGACGGTTTCGCCGAACTGGTAAATATACTGTGATCGTCCAGTCCGAAAATCATGGTACTTTTCGCCCAAGGCCTCCTGCACCTGTTTTCTATACCTCTTAATAAAGGAAACTCTCTCGATTTCAAGCAACGGGAAGAGCACTTGCAGCTGCGCCTTCCAGATTTGTGCATCAATAGCAGATATGCTTTCTTTGCGAACCAGGCTGAGGATATGCAGGCTGCTGCTTTCAGCACGGCGCAGATAGGCTCCGTCTGCGGCAATTTTCCGCATGCCGATAATCGGCTCTTCGGCTGTGAAATCGCATGTATCCATGAATGCCTGAGAAGTTTCAGCATCCGTGTTGCACAGCAATGCGCACATAACAGCGGCGTACTGCTGCCAAATTGCCGAATAAGTGCCTTTCTCTCGATTGAGATAAATGCTGTTAAACAGGGTCAGGTCATAACGCTTGATGGTATCGCCATAACGAATTACAGCGAGATTGCGGCGCTCGTTTTCTTTGTCTGTCCACCGAGCCTCCAGAACAAACCTGCCGTCTGAATCTTTCACCGGAACATAGTCCCTGCAAAACTGGAGCCAGCGCTTTTCCTGAGAGGCATTCATTCCCTTAATCCAGAGAACCCTGTTATCAAGCACCTGCTTGTCGAGGATGTACTTCTGTAGCTTTTCTCGTCCACGATAACCGGCGGCGATCTCAGGAAGCGCATACCTTTCCATAAGGTAGCGTCCGATATCGGCAATATCCGGACATTCATCTTCTACATCGATGAACTCTACATAGAAGGACTCCATGTCCGGCATCTGATGCATGCCCGTCTCAATGCTGGCGCGCATCTCATCACGCCAGGGGAGATCATCCGGCACGACGAGGCAGACGCTGCTTTTATTGTGCAAGGCGCGGGAGACAGCGTCACAAAGGTTCCGTGGCCCGGTGATAGATGTCCACCAGAATTCAGACCACTCAGGCATTGTTCGCAGCCTCCTCATTGTAAGTTTTAATGTCATGGTCCAAGATCTCAAGGCTTGTCCCGATAACATCGATGAAAGAGCGCCGGCGGAGCAAATAACGGTTTTCTTCAGCTGTGGGACGGCTAAGGATTCCCATTTCCTCCATTTCATCAAGTAGAGCCACAATCTCCCGCTCCGAAAGTGATTCAAGGCAGTGGATATCGTACATATCCTTTACTTCACAGATCGAAGCAACATCAAAGCCGCTGCTGATTACGGAGTAGTTGTTGCTGTACAGATGATAGAGAACGGTAATGCAACGAGCCAGCATATAATACCGGTCGTCCATCTCAAGCGTCCACCGGAGGCGATCCTTGATATTCCGATTTAGGTCTCTGGAATTCATGATGGACGCAAGCTGATCATCATGAAGATCAAACGGCGGGTTCCCTCTCACGGCGTCATAATACTGGGTATAATGCGTAACGAGGGTCTGAACCAGCGTGTATCCGAAGAACTGGATGATGCCCGGATAGTAGTTGGTGTTTGTCAGGATTGTATCCACATGGGACTCATTAGAAACGCGGAAACCAAGGTAGCGCAGTGGCCTCACCAGAAGCCTCTGGGCATCTGCCGCAGTAAGCGGTTTCACGCAAAGCGGTTCGCCGAGCTGACCGAAGAGACCGTTATTACGGGTCGCATTCTTTGCGCGGCATACATTATGAAGGCCAGCAAGCACAAACTTAAACCGACGATTGCTTCCACGTTGAAGCTCAATGAGAGGAAGAATTTCATTATAGCTTGAGGCACTGATGGAATCGAGGAAATCATCTGTTTCGTCGAGCAGGAGCCGCAGGATTGCAATCCGATCATTATCGAGCAGACGGCGAATCTGGGAACAGAAGTCTCGGATGGTAGCGCAACGATTCAGCTTGAAATCATTTTTCTCGAAGACGTCGTTACAAGCCGAAACGAGGATATCCAGAAAATCTTGCTCACCACGATGCCCTTTGAAGTCTGCTTTGATGGCGAACTCTCTGCGGGCAGGGTTATGATCAAGGTGCATTGCGCGTTCCAGCAAAGCCGTTTTACCAAGCTGACGACCGCCGTATACGATGGATGCGCCTGCCATATCCCGGATGGAAGCGAGTTCACTTACGCGGCCAAAGAACATTTCATCAGCCGTAGATCCGGAGCCGTTGGTAAAAGGCTGATAAATTGTATACGGCAGTGTGCATTGCAGCATTGCCGGGAGACGTTCGTTACTGGATTGCATAGCAAGGTACAACGCCAGCACCCGGTCGATAACGAGGAAGGACGCCTGACCGACATTTTTCTGGGTAAAGACGTATTTTGCCATTGCCCGGCGATCCGCTGTAGAAAGGTCAGCGTCAAGAAGCACAATGAACGTACTTGTGATGCCCAGCTTGCAAGCATCATCAATAAGTTGGGTCGCTGTCCTTTTTCCAAACAGACATACGACTTCAATCTGTGATTTCATCTGTGTGCCGAAGATGGAAATGGGGTGGCGATAATCTGCCAGATTCTGTTCTGTTTTGTGCACTGTAAGCGTGCAGCAGACCTCGTTGCCTCGCGTCGACTTGGCGCAGCACTCGACATGAAAGCCGAGAAGCTTAAAGTACTCCTGAATGTTCTGAGCATTGACGGACTGCTTGCCAACCGGCCACTTTTCAATGAATCGCCGGGCGTCTTCGATATGACGGGTTGTCCACCCCTCCGGCGTATTTTTTTTCATATACTGCACGGCCCATCGAGGCATCGGGTCTTGCTTATTCCTCTCGCAGAAGCCATACAGGCGGGGGAATTCATCATCAGATATAAATCTCAGAAAATGTTCTATGGCGTCATTACTTGTTTCAAAAGGCAAGTCCCTTTCCCCATTGCGGAATCGATGAATGTAATCTTCCGCAACCGCATAGTTTTGCTCCTGAGAAATCAGACGTTCGGCTTCGGCGATGAGTGGGCTTTCTTCATCGGCATGGAGCATTGCTTTTGCCTGATCAAGCTGGGCTCGGACGTCATGCATGCTCTGCTGTGCAGTTTCACGGATCTGCGCCCTCAGAGCATTCAAAAAACCTCTCCAACAGCCAAATGCTCTGTGGTCGTAGAAAAATTTCTGGAAATCAGACGCTTCTGGGTTGGCGAGCATGGCAAGTCGCTCACGATCATTCTCACTGATGCGATTATAGGCGTAAGAAATCTCCAGCTTTTCCCGGAAGTTTCTCGCCTGCAGGTCTGCGCTGTTAATCGCATCGCGCAGACCGTCACTGGTGAGCACATACTCTTTGGGATTGGCACCAATGAGGCGACCGATTGCTTCCATCTGACCAAAGTTATCATACAAAACGGAATCCGGGCTGGCCTCAAGGATTCGGTCGTATACGATTTTCAGGTCATACTCCGTGCAGGCGATATGCTGCAGCATCATTCTCCAGGGTTCTGCAAACTCAATCGCATTCAGATCATCGTTGAGGATAAGTTCACCGTGATCAATAACCAGCATCCCGCTTCTGAGCAAAGTGGTAAAGTCAACACCGCTGCCTTGGTTTTGAAGCTTTGACCGAATCAGTTCGAGGGAGGCTTTCATAATTCCATAAGCGGCAGAATAAGGTGCAATATTGATTTCGGAAAGAGAATCCTCAATAATATACAGAACTTCACTCCGAATGGCGCGAAGCTTTTCTATATCCGGCTCTGATTCTGTGTTGGTTTCATCAAGCCAATCCCGGAGAAGATTCAGGCGCTCTTCGAAAGCGTGGAGAAGGTGCTTCCGCGCATCGTACTTGATTCCCATGCGGCGGCTGGAATACTTCTGCGCAGCCACACTCCACTGGCTGTCCAGCAGTCTCTCCAGCGTTGAGATATCAATATCATCATCTTTGCAGTATTTGTCCAGTTCGGCTTTGACCAGTTCCCTCATGCTGATATCATTGTCTGTAACAATCTGCAGAGCAGTGTGCAGATCGGTCTGTGATCCAAAACATAAATCAATCAGTTCAGGAACACCGTGAATCATGACTTTGACCGTTGGCGGCTTCAAAAGTTCTATGGCCTGTGAACGGATGGAATTCATGTGTTCCTGCCGTATCTTTGAGTCGCCCAATGCGGCAAGATTGGCAGGCGAAAATGCTGTGGGAACAAGTTTTACCCCTTCCATCGCCTTGTGATAAAGCGGCTTCAAGACATCGAGACCGGGAAACTGGGATTCATATTCTGTGAATGCGTTGTTGTACAGTGCGGCGAATGTATGGTCATGCGCATGCGCGGGGAACAGCATGCCGTAAATGTACGCGCACAGCTTTGTGACGGGGGTGAATTCCGTTCCGTCGGCAAATATGCCTGACAGCGCGACCCCTGTGTTGGCGCCTGCCTCACGAAAAAACGGAATAGCAGCATGAAGTTGAAGGTAAATGTTCCGGCACAGCGGGAAGGCATCATTTGATGAAAGCACTTTTGCAAAAACAACTGCTTCCACAAGCTGGTCATGGCAATTACGGACATCATGAGACCGGACGCCCTCGTTCAAAAGCTGATGAATCAGAACTGCCATATTCTCATCGCTCGGTATGTTTCCGTTGGAAGCTGCGCTTAAAAGCCGTCCCGCAATTTCCGCGGAAGACAGATTTGCAAATTCATCAATGGTGACTTCAGGCTCAACTCCCGTTTCTTCAGACAGGTCGTCAAGCCATAGGCCCTCGACAGGTTCAGCCGCGGGGATGGCAAGTTGCTTGACAGGAGCTATTGGTTCTATAGGGGCAGCAGCGGTTTCAGAATCAGTTGCTTCTGCCTGCGATACTTCTGGATGGGAAAACGACTCGCTTGCAGCATTTACATTGGAATCGACTGTTTCAGGAAGGTCATGATTTTCTTCTTCAACGTGTGTGATGGCAATCCAATTTCCTTCTGACCAATGGAACAGACCGTTTGCGGTCAGGCAATAGTGAAGCTGATCTCCCACTTCATCCATGCCGGGCAGGTCGCCCGCGCAACAGAAAACGCCTTCATTTTCAGCGGGAACAGATGATCCAAAATCGTCAGAATCGACAATATGAAGCGGAAGGAGGCTGCCATCATCCATTGTCAGATTCATAAGGAAATAGCACTTTTCACGATTCCAGGCGCTTGTCTCGAGTTTCTTGGCAGTCTCTTCATCGGCATCCAACATTTCAATGACTTTGGAATACTGATCCACCATTGCCATATGATGTGCAAACAGCTCCAACGGCATATCCTGTTTGCCAGTGAAATAGATTTGCCCGATACTTTTCAGGTGATAAATCCGTTTAAGGGTGGAGGATAAGCCGGATTTTTGCAGGCAATTGCCCATCAGTTCTGTGAAGCAAAGGATGTTCCTGCCGGCATATTCATATGTGCAAAGCAGACCTTTCCTCTCTAAGAAAGCAAACGATTCGATGCACTGCTCCCTTGTCACCGGTCTCGGAAGTTGAGCAAGCGCTTCAAAGGCGCATTTTTCATCCATAAGCCCGGTAAAAACCAGCTTATTGAGCAGGAAGTGGAAAACATCACCCGTCCGGCTGATCATCTCTCGAAGCTTTTGCTCTGAGGGCAGTTTTGTCTGCTTGATGGGATTAATCGGATGGATATATTCTTCATCCTCTGCGGTTTCATCTGACGCTTCTGACATCTCCGACAGAGCGGATTCTTCAGATTCTTGTGCGTCGGAAGCATACCTTGCTGCAAACTCTTCGGGGGTCAGCGTTTCAATCTCAATATCTTCCGGAGTCTCCGAAGCGGGACTTTCGACCTGTGGTTCTTGGGCTGCTGCCGTAGTATCAGGGAATTCAGAAATCTCGGAGGCGCTTACGGGTTCGGCTTCAGCAACGGACTCATTGCAGGGGGTATCAGATACAGGTGCCTTGTCTACATTCACTTCACGAATATAGTATTTTTTCTCGTGCAGTCCTTTGACAATTCGGGGGCTGAAAGCAGAACTATCCAAAAGCTGATCATACAGTTCTTCGTCGGAACTGAGATCCGCCTTTACGCCAGCCAGAAACAGCTGGAATGCCGAAACATCCGGAGACGGAGCATGCATTTCCGCTGAATTCATGCAGGCAAGAATATCCTTGGCATCCCGAATGTACACTTCTATGGCATCCATGTACTTTTTCTCATCTGAATACACACGGATGAATTCATCAAGCACAGCACGCACTGCCTTTTTCCGGCTGACAACGCTATTCTTCCATACTTCCTCATATTCACATACAGGGAGTTCGCCTTCGGGCAACTCCTCTGTAAGAACATGATCTGGTAACGTCCTGCGAATATCGTCGTATGCTGTGCGCAAAGACGACAGCGTGGACGTTATCTTCTGGCACAGTGAAGGGGCAGGCGCGAATCCATCCCGCATCTGGCTTATACCTTTTTCCAGTAATGCCTGTGCCTCTGTACTCAGTTGTTCGAACTGATCAAACAGCTTTCTCATGGGTGTTCCTCCGATCTTGTGTTCATAGTTGCTATTACGGGTGGCATCTCAGCTGTTGTTCACTGAAGTTTGAACTTGCAAGCTTGAATTCCATCTGTAGTCACGATTACCAAAGCATCGATATTCCATTCAGTCACTGGTTTATAGTTCGCTCCAAGCGCTCCTAACTGAATGTTGAAGGATCAATTCCCTTTACTCCCTCTACTATAGGCTCATCCAATCCGATAAAAGGAAGCCCCAAAGGATAAGGAAATTTCCTCGTGGTGGTAGAATGAAGATGAGAAAACCACTCAATGTCCCGCCGCGAGAGGAGATGTTTCCTGAGTACATTGTAAAGCAATCAGAAGAAATTTGCAAGAGCCTGAAGCAGTTACGGTTCAGAAAAATTGCGTTGCTCCAAGCGGTCGGTGAACAAAACCGTTGTGCGTTGAGCGTTTGCAACAACATCCTGATATTGGTTGTCCAGTTCAGACAGCTTGGCAATATAGTTTGCTGCGTTTTCCTGATAGACAGGCGCGTTGGCAGCATCCGCTCACACAGCGCATCGGCGATGGTCTGCGTCAGCGTTTCCGCGTTGCGCAGAGAAAGCCAGACATGTTCGTCATATTCGGTTTCTTCCTCGTCCTCATGCTCCGTCAGATGCTCGCAGATTTCCCCACCCGTCAGATCGGCCGGGAAGAACGTGGGCCGGGAATTTTCCGGGTCGATAATCGCATAAAGCTCTCGTTGCTCATTTTCAGATGGAAATGCGCTGCGGCAGCCGGTTCAATCATATGGTCATTGAACACGATATACGCCGGTGCGCCGGAATCCTTGTCCACAGCTTTGAAGCGGTACATGGCGGCTTTGGTGCCGGTAGACCAGTTCTGAATGTAAAGGCCGACGTAATTGTAATCGGAATCAACCTTTTTGCCGTCTGTATACACAAACCGCAAATTGCAAGTGCAAGTTGGACACCTTCAGGTAGAAAGAGGTTCTAAAATCAACCCAATTGGGGTTTACGCAGCCGTTCAGGCTGCGTAAACGGTATCCAGGAAAGCCTCAAACAGTTCCTCCGGCGTGCAGTATCCCAGATTCCTGCGAGGGAGACCGTTGAGCGCATCTGCGGCCCGGAGAATCTCCTCATCTGAGAAGTTCTCAATGGAGACTCCTTTGGGGACATATCGACGGAGCATACCGTTTTGCCGCTCGTTCTGTGCCCGTTCCCAGGATGTGTAAGGGTGGGCAAAGTAAACCTTCGTTCCGAACTGTTCTGTTTGGGCAAAATCCGCAAACTCTGGTCCGTTGTCCACAGTAATTGTCTTGAATATTTGGCTGAAGAACGACTCTCCGAAGTCCTCACGGAGCTTTTGCATCGCTGCATTGAGCGCCTCGCTGGTCTTTCCGGGGATGCGAATTGCAAGGTAGTGCTGTGTTTTCTTTTCCAGCAATGTCAGAATAACCGCCTCCTTGCCTTTGCGTTTTCCCACCACTGTATCACTTTCCCAGTGGCCAACCTCCAGCCGGGAAGATGTAATTTCGGGTCGCTCATCTATGGTTGCTCCGTATGCTTTTTTGCGCTTAGCGGTGCTTTGCAACACTTTTTCCGTTTCAAAGCCTCGGGAAGCTCCAGCGGCTGCAATACCAGATTGCTTGCCCATATTTCATTGTACAAGGTCTTGGTGCTGACCATTTCCGTAGGCAGAAACAGCTCATGCTTGCGTGCATAGCCCACACAGGCATCCAACGACCATTTCTCCTGACGCACCTTGTTTACGACCCACTGAACAAAGGCGCTGCATTTACATATGCGGTGTGGCTTGTGGCTGTTTGCTCTGTGCGTTTGATATACAAGCATTCCGCGTTTTGCGGAGTAGCCGGGAGTACGGCCTCTCCGGCCGGTTCTGGGCCGCATGCCGCGCTTCAATTCGTTAGAAACGGTGGTGGGTGAACAGTTCAAATATCTGGAAATGGCTCGATTAGACTATACCAGCTTCTTCATCGCCTCAACTGTGCCCCGATCTTCTCTGGTCAAATGTTTTCCGGGCTTGCGTTCCGCTTTATTTGTGCTATACTGGGTGTGATCCATAGTGATTGCCTCCGGTGAATGGTGTTGGGGAACTTCATTCTACCATACGGGAAGTCAATATGGATTTCTTTTTTTCAGGTGTCCAACTTCATTTTACAACCGACCGTCTAAAAACGCGGATGCACATGCTGCAAAAGTGTGCTAAAATCATACCATCGAAAGATACAGAGGAGCTCCCGCGCACGGCGCGAGGGGCTTTTTTCGTACCGTTCGATAGAAAAAAACGTGCGCAAGGAGCGCACAGAAAAGAAAGGAAACATATGAGTAACCAAGAAAACTATCAGGAACAGACTCAATTCCCGGCTCAGCAGGAACTGAAACACCTCCGCACCCGATGCGGCAAGGTGTACGCGCTGGGCAACAACCGTTTCCGGGCAGTCGTGCAGACCACGCCGGTTCACGAGTACGACGCGGCGACGCACCAGTGGGTGGAACTGTCCGCCGAAAAGCGCCAGCAGATGGCGGCGCAGGCACACAGCCCGATTGCGACGTTCGCGGATAATTCGGCGGATTCTGCTGCGGGCATCCTCGATACCTACGTTAAGGAAGGTTCGACGCAGAACTTCTCGCATGACGAGCGCTTGTGGATCAGCAACACGAATTACTACGGCAACCGTTTGACCTACTTGAAGGTCGTGGATTTGCCGCGTCTGGGCGCGAATCACTTCATCACGTCCGCAAAGCTGTGCGTTCGTAACGTCTACGCACCGACGGCAGACACCGCCATCATGTGCAAAGAAGTGCTGAAGGACTGGGATCCGGAGACCATCACCTACGAGAATCGACCGGATGTCAGCGGTGTGTATCAGGACTACTGCCGCGTGCTGAAAAATCAGTATTCGTGGAAGGAGTTCGATGTCACGAGCCTTGCGCGCAAGTGGTATTTGGGCGACAATCACGGCGTTCAGCTGAGCGCGCCCGAAAGCGAAAGCAGCTTTTCGCAGCTTCATTCGAGCGAAACGGCGAATCAGCCGTATTTCGTATTGGAGTACGCGAGCCTTGCAGGTCTGGAAAGCTATCTGACTTACGACCATCAGTCTGCGGGCTTGGCAGGGACTGGCAGCGTCAGCCTTGTCAATGGCAACCTGATTTTCTCCCATGCGGATACCGCGATGAACGGCAATCGTCTGCCGGTCTCGATTACGCACTATTACAATTCTTGCGACAGCGACA
>ERZ839767.2902-NODE-2902-length-20924-cov-3.346495_pt1 | contig 20924 bp, 16 predicted proteins | sample MGYA00519879_ERZ839767 | MGnify/ENA primary metagenome ERZ839767 (study PRJEB31850, sample SAMEA3708852) | human gut metagenome | biome: human gut; feature: human-associated habitat; material: faeces | place: China | collected 2014 ...
TGTCCTCGAGGGTCAGCGTGTCAGGCAGCCCCGGCTCGATGTCGCCGTCTCCCAGGTTCATGAGGATAAACCTGGCCGCGTTCCACAGCTTGTTGGCGAAATTCCGGGAGGATTCCACCTTTTCGGTGGTGAAGCGCATATCGTTGCCCGGGCTGTTGCCAGTGGCCAGCATGAAGCGCAGCGCGTCGGCCCCATACTGGGCGATAACCTCCAGGGGATCCACCCCGTTGCCCAGGGATTTGGACATTTTGCGCCCCTGCGCGTCCCGGATGAGCCCGTGGATGAGCACCGTGTCGAAGGGGGCCTCCCCCATGTGCTCCACGCCGGAGAAAATCATCCGCGCCACCCAGAAGAAGATGATGTCGTACCCCGTCACCAGGGTGCTGGTCGGGTAAAAATACGCAAGATCTTCGGTCTGATCCGGCCAGCCCAGGGTCGAAAACGGCCAGAGCGCCGAGCTGAACCAGGTATCTAAGGTATCGGGATCCTGGCGCATCTCCTTGCCGCATTTGGGGCAGTGCGCGGTCTCCTCCTTGGTGACAACAATTTCATTGCAGTCATCGCAGTAAAATGCCGGAATCCGATGTCCCCACCACAATTGTCTGGAGATACACCAGTCCTTGATATTTTCCAGCCAATGGAAGTAAACCTTTTCAAAATGTTCCGGCACAAATTCCGTCTCATCATTTTTTACCGCGTCAATCGCCGGCTGTGCCAGCGGTTTCATCTTCACAAACCACTGCTTGGAGATGATCGGTTCTACCGTGGTGCCGCAGCGGTAACACTGACCTACGTTATGCGTGTGCTCTTCGGTCTTTACCAAAAGGCCTTGCTCTTCAAGATCGATCAGCATCGCCTTGCGGCAGGCATAGCGATCCATGCCCTCGTACTTTCCGGCGTGGGCATTCATGGTCGCATCATCGTTTAATACCTTAATCTGCTCCAGATTATGGCGCTGTCCCACCTCAAAATCGTTCGGGTCGTGCGCCGGGGTAATCTTCACGCAGCCGGTTCCAAACTCCCGGTCAACGTATTCGTCCGCAATCACGGGGATTTCTCGGCCGACCAGCGGCAAAATCAGCTTCTTTCCGATCAGATCCCGGTAGCGTTCGTCCTCCGGATTGACCGCAACCGCCGTATCGCCGAACAAGGTCTCCGGACGGGTGGTCGCAATCACCACATAGCCGTCACTGTCCTTAATCGGGTATTTGATATGCCAAAAATGTCCTGCCTGTTCGGTATGCTCCACCTCGGCGTCAGACAGCGCCGTGATACAGTGCGGACACCAGTTGATGATGCGGCTTCCCTGATAGATCAGCCCCTTATTGTAAAGGTTGACAAAAACCTCTTTAACGGCTTTGCTGCACCCCTCGTCCATGGTGAAACGCTCCCGTTCCCAGTCACAGGAGCAGCCGATCTTCTTCAGCTGGCTGATGATGCGGCCGCCGAACTTCTCCTTCCAGGCCCAGACGCGCTTTAAAAATTCCTCCCGTCCGAGGTCGTATCGGGTCAGGTGTTCATTGACGCGCAGATCCTCTTCTACCTTAATTTGTGTGGCGATTCCGGCGTGGTCGGTACCGGGAATCCAAAGCGCCGCATACCCCTGCATTCTTCTTGCACGGATCAAAATATCCTGAAACGTCTCGTCCAGGGCATGTCCCATATGCAGCTGGCCGGTGACATTCGGCGGCGGAATCACAATCGTAAAGGGTTCTTTATTCGGATCAATTTCCGCATGGAAATAGCCCTTATCCATCCAATTTTGGTAAATGCGTTCTTCGACCTGTTTGGGGTCGTAGGTTTTTGAAAGCTCTTTTGGCACAAAACCGCTCCTCTCTATCCAAAGGGGCTATAAAAAAGCCCCTGTTTTTTCCTATTATGTTATCATACCATGATTTTTTGTGATATGCAAGTCCTTTTACTCGATATTGACGCGGCCGCCGCACGGGTTTAGGGTATCGCCTTCCCAAAAATACAGTGTACGCGACGGATATTTTGTCGGCGCACTGTCAAGTGACAGGGTATAAATCATAAATTCCCGTTTGTCGTTCAGCGCTTGTTTTTTTAATTTGCCGATCACGCCGGATCGATTTCTGTATACCATATATAGCGTCACCTCGGCCGGCGGCGTGTTTAAAAAGAAGTATTTGATCTGATTTCCCTCTGCGCGGCTGACAAAGACATTTCCGACATACAAGCTGTCGGCGCAAAAGAAGTAACCGTGCGCATAAAATCCGATTTTGCCGTCCTCGCGCACCAGCGTTATGGGACTTGGATAGTTAAAAATATAATCCGTCTCATAGGTCGTATCGGTGCAGTCCGGCACGCTGCCGTCCTTTCGATAAGAACTCCATTTCGCCTTATCACCGTGACCGCCGTCGGTATCGCGCCGCATCATGGTTGCCTCGCTGACCAAAAAGTAATCGTGCGAGGAAAGCGCCTGATCCTCCCAGTCCGGGTCGTCCCAGGTTGCATCCAAAAAGTACCACTTTCCGTCCAATTTCACACAATTCCACATATGGTTATTGGCGTGATTGGGATCGGAAAGATCGTTCGGATCCCCGGCCGTATAGGTGATAAAGTTGGTCTCAAAGCCAAGGCTGTCCGCGACCATATAGAACATCTGCGCATATCCCTGGCACACGGCGTTTCCTCCGTTTGCAATGCCGTAGGCATGGTAGGAGGTGTCCTGAAAGTTGTAATCATATGTCGTATCCTTGGTGATGGCATCGTGTACGGACAGGATTTGTTCCAAGGGGTCTTTATGCTGCTTGGCAGCGTTCCCGTATGCCGCTGCCTTTTGCCGCAGCAGAATCCGCGCCGCATCGTCCTCTTCCTTACTGCCGAGCAGGTAGGTCGGATAAAGGCGCACCGTAAGGCCGCTTGAGAGCCCGTATTCAATGTTATACCCGGTGCGCAGCAGCGCCATCGGATGGGTCATCGCAAAACGCATATAAATTGCCCCGATATCGTCCGCCGGGATCTGAAATTCCCGAACCGGAATCGCCTCCATGTGTTCCATGCAGGCGTTTTCCAAATAGGCAAAAAACGCGTCCTCATCGTATTCGGCAGAAAGCGCAATGTCTCCGGCATCTGCCGCCGCATCCTCCTCGATCGGAGTCCTTGTTTCGCTGCGCCACACGCCGCCGCGCGGCATATCCCGTTTTTCCTGCGGCATCGGCAAAGCCTCGCCTTCCGCGAAGGCGGCCGGCGCCGCAAGGGATAGAAGCAGCAACATGGATAAAAGTACCGCCGTCATTCGTTTGATCATCATAAGATCCTCCCGTTTTTATAAATCTTTACAAAACATCTAGCCCAGCACCCGATAGACCGCCGCGCTGTACGGCGCAAGTGCCAGGGCGCCGTCAAAGGCAACCGCCTCTTTGGTAATCATATTTTCCAGCATGCCGTGCGGCGCGGAAAAATACGCCGCATAGGGCGCCTCGTCCGCGTTGACGGCGATCCAGACCGTCTCGCTTTCGCAGCGCCGCTGCCAGACAAGCTGCCGGTTGGTAAGATGCAGCTGTGAAAAATCGCCGTACAGGATGGCCGGGCTTTCATGATGGATCTTGGCAAGCGCCGCAAGATGCGCGGTCAGCGCGCTGCTCTTTGGTGCGTCAAAGCACGGGCGGAGTGCCTCATCCGAGCCGGGCTGCTTTTCGCCGTGCGCGCCCCACTCACTGCCGTAGTAAATACAGGGAATCCCCGGCATGGTAAAGAGCAGGGTGTAAATCAGCGGCAGGTGCGCCGGGTTTTGCAGCAGGCTTGCGATACGGGTGACATCATGATTATCCACAAAGCACAAAAGATGCTTGCCGCGGTACAGCGTCCACGGTTCCGACCCGAACTGCCGCAGCAGAGAATGTGTGATCTCAAAAAGGTTCATGGAGTTAAAGCTGGAGTAAAGCCCCTTATAGCACTCATAGTTGGTGCAGCTGTTTAGCATCTGCGGATTTACCCAGCGGTTATAGTCGCCGTGCAGCAGCTCGCCGATGCAATAAAAATCTTCCTTTTGGCTGTCGCAAAACTGCCGCAGCCGCCGCAAAAAATCAAAATCCAGCGAATACGCCACATCCAGCCGCAGCCCGTCAATCGAAAATTCCTCGATCCAGCCCTTGATACAGGAGAAGATATACTCGACCACCGCCTCGTTGTTCAGGTTCAGCTTAACCAGCTCATAATGCCCCTCCCAGCCCTCGTACCAAAATCCGTCCCGGTAGGGGCTGTCGCCGTCAAAATTTATATGAAACCAGTCCTTGTACGGAGAATCCCACTTCTTTTCCAGGACGTCCAAAAACGCCCAAAAGCCCCTGCCCACATGATGGAACACGCCGTCTAAGACAACGCGGATTCCGTTTTGATGCAGCGCGTCGCAGACATCGCGAAAATCCGCATTTTCGCCCAGTCTGCAATCGATGCGGCGAAAATCGCGGGTGTCGTAGCCGTGCGTGTCCGACGCAAACACCGGCGAAAAATAAACCGCGTCCGCACAGAGGCTTTTGATATGCGGAATCCAATCCATAACCTTGCGGATCCGCGGCACCAAAACGCCGTCATTTTTTTGCGGCGCACCGCAAAAGCCGAGCGGATAAATCTGATAAAAAACACTTTCCTCTGCCCACATGATATCCTTCGCACCTTTCATGATAAACGGTGTTTCGTCATTTACTCTGTCTTTCAGAGTATATTTCATTATAACGGAAAATCCCTGTTTTGTCACGCCTTTTTTATGATTTTTTGCAGACAGGCACCATCTTCCTCTTTTTTCATATGGTAAGACAGAAAGGGGATGGCAGGATGCATACACGATGGCGCAGATTTCGTTACCGTTTTTTTGCCGGCCGGCAAAGAGGCACACGCCGCAAGGTCTATCGGCACACAATCGGCGGCAAGCTGCGTTCCTGTTTCGTTTTTCTTCTTCTCATCGCCCTGCTTTTCGGGATTTTTTCCGCCGTGCGCCGGGTCGGCACGGTGGGCAGACAGGCCGCCGCAGCCGCCTTAAACCAAAGGCTGGTTTATGACGCCAACGCAGCCGTATCAGAGCTGATGCAGGAAAAGGCGGACGAAATCCGCGCCCTCACCACGCTGCAAAAGGATGAGGGCGGCGCGCCCCGCTCCATGCACACCGACTATGCGGCCGCGAACCGCGTCAAAGCGGAGCTGTTACTGAAAATCGGCGACAGGCTCCGCGCCATCCATGCGGTGGACACCTACATTCCCATCGGGCTTTTGTTTTCGGACGCCCTGTATACCGGCGTCGGCTTTCATCTGCCGATCCGCGTATTTTGCGCCGAGAAAATCGACGTCTCGTTCTGCGATACATTTACGGCAGCCGGCATCAACCAAACGCGCTATCTGCTCTCGGCGGACATTACCGTCACCGCAAGGGTCGGCGGCATTGCAAACAGTGAGGAAATCACGGTCACCACGCAGGTTCCCATGACCGAAACAATCCTGCTCGGTACCGTACCCGATACCTACCTCTCTGTTCCTGACCGCTAAAATCTCCACTTGATTCTTTTTTGAAAATTCGGTATACTATATAGGATACTGATTTTACAAAAGGGGAAGGAGCGCTCCGTATGCCCGATCAAGCAGTCAAAGAGGAAATCCAAAAACTCCGCGCCGAATTGGAGCGGTATAACGAGGAATATTATGTAAACGATCAGCCCAGCGTCAGCGATTTTGTCTATGACGAACGAATGAACCGTCTGCTCCGTCTGGAGGCGGAGTACCCGGAGCTTATCACGCCGGATTCTCCCACCCAGCGGGTCGGCGGCGCGGTGTCGGACGGCTTTGACGAGGTCGTCCACACCGTACCGATGCAAAGTCTTGCGGACGTGTTTTCTAAGGAGGAGCTTTGCGACTTTGACAGCCGCACCGCCGCTGCGCTGCAAACGGACTCGGTGGAATACGCCGTAGAGATGAAGATTGACGGTCTGTCGGTCTCTTTGGAATACGAAAACGGCAGTCTGGTGCGCGGCTCGACCCGCGGCAACGGCAATGTCGGCGAGGATATCACGGCAAACCTTAAGACCATCGGCAGCATTCCGCTGCGGCTAAAAGACGCGATTCCTTATCTGGAGGTGCGCGGCGAGGTGTTTATGCCAAAGGCCGGCTTTGTCAAGCTTAACGAGCAGTGCGAGAGCGTCGGCAAGCCGCTGTTTGCCAATCCCAGAAACGCGGCGGCAGGATCGCTGCGGCAGCTGGACAGCCGCATCACGGCGCAGCGGCAGCTGGACATTTTTATTTTTAACGTGCAGCAGATTGACGGAAAAACCTTTGCCACCCACGCGGAATCGATTGCCTATTTAAAAGAACAAGGGTTTAAAACCATTCCGGAGCGCGGACTCTTCTACGGTGCAGACGCCGCCTATGAAGAAATTATGCGGATCGGTCAGGCGCGCGGCACGCTCAGCTTTGACATTGACGGCGCCGTGGTAAAAGTCAACCGCTTTGATCAGCGCGAGGCGCTGGGCACCACCAGCAAAACGCCGCGCTGGGCAGCCGCCTATAAATTCCCGGCCGAGCAGCAGGAGAGCCGGCTTTTGGATATCGTCTTGCAGGTCGGCCGCACCGGCGTCATCACACCCAACGCCGTTTTGGAGCCGGTACGGATTGCCGGCTCAACGGTAAGCCGCGCGACCCTGCACAACGAGGACAATATCCGCGACAAGGATATCCGCATCGGCGATACAGTGGTGATTCAAAAGGCCGGCGACATCATCCCGGAGGTGGTGCGTTCTCTGCCGGAGCGGCGCAGCGGATCGGAACAGGTTTTTCACATGCCAAAAGTTTGTCCGGCCTGCGGCGAGCCGCTCTACCGTGAGGAGGGCGAGGCCGCCGTGCGGTGTCTGAGCTCCAACTGCCCGGCGCAGCAGCTGCGCAGTATCATTCACTTTGCCTCCCGGCCGGCCATGGACATTGACGGTCTCGGTCCCGCCATCGTTCAGCAGCTGCTGGATAACGATCTGATTGCGGACTGCGCGGATCTGTACCGCCTTCGCATGGACGACCTGGTCTCTCTGGAGCGCTTTGCGGAAAAATCGGCGCAGAACCTGATTGCGGCCATCGAGGCCTCCAAGCAGCAGGGACTGGATCGCGTTCTGTTGGGGCTTGGCATTCGGCTGATCGGCAGCAGCGCGGCAAAATCCCTTGCAGAACACTTTGAAAGCCTGGACAGCCTAATGCAGGCGGACGAGGCGGCCATTGCGGCGATCCCGGATATCGGCGCCAAGATGGCGGCAAGCCTGACGCATTATCTGAAAGAAGAAAAATCCATAGAGCTTTTTGATAAGCTGCGCGCAGCCGGCGTACGGCTTACCTATCAAAGCAGCCGCGTCAGCAGCCGCCTTGCCGCAAAGACCTTTGTCCTAACCGGCACGCTAAACACGATGACGCGCAGCGAAGCCAAGGCGCTGATTGAGGAAAACGGCGGCAAGGTCAGCGGCAGCGTCTCCAAAAAGACGGACTTTGTCGTTGCCGGCAGCGAGGCCGGCAGCAAGCTTGAAAAAGCGGCCGCACTCGGCGTGCCCGTTCTCTCGGAGGACGAATTAAAAGCCATGTTAGAGGGCGAAAACGAAAGGGAAAATTGAATAAAAATTGATCCGAAATTTATCTCCTTGCCATGGTGAAAAACCATGGCATTTTTTTACAAAACGCCGTCCGAAAACCTTGACACGGTACACAAAATGTGGTATTCTTGACACAGGGTGAAATGTGTTTGATCCCCAAAGTTTATAAATCAAAGGAGCCCTGATATTATGAAGATTTTAGTGACCGGCGGTGCCGGCTATATCGGCAGCCACACCTGTGTGGAATTACTTGAAAACGGCGATGAAGTTGTCGTACTGGACAACCTGGATAACAGCTGTGAGGAAGCGGTGCGCCGGGTAAAAGAGATTACCGGCAAGGATTTTCCGTTTTACAAGGTCGATCTTTTGGACTATGCGGCAACCGAACAGGTTTTTAAAGAACACGATTTTGACGCAGTCATTCATTTTGCAGGCTTAAAGGCCGTTGGCGAAAGCGTTGCAAAGCCGCTTCTTTATTACCACAACAATATCACCGGCACACTGAATCTTTTGGACATTATGGGAAAGTATAACGTCAAGAAACTGGTATTCTCCTCTTCCGCTACGGTATACGGCGATCCGCACACCGTTCCGATCCGGGAGGATTTTCCGCTTTCCTGCACCAACCCGTACGGACAGACCAAGCTCACGATTGAATATATCTTAAAGGATCTCAGCAAGGCAGATCCCGAATGGGGCATTGTGCTGCTCCGCTACTTCAACCCGGTCGGCGCCCACAAAAGCGGCATGATCGGCGAGGATCCGAACGGCATTCCCAACAACCTGATTCCCTACATTTCTCAGGTTGCGGTCGGCAAGCTGCAGTGCCTGTCGGTCTATGGCAATGACTATAACACCAAGGACGGCACCGGCGTACGGGATTACATTCACGTTACCGATCTTGCCATCGGCCACTTAAAGGCGCTTAAAAAGATTGAGAACGAGACCGGCGTTTTGATTTACAACCTCGGCACCGGCACCGGTTACAGCGTACTGGATATGATTGCGGCGTTTGAAAAGGCAAGCGGCAAGGAGATTCCTTATAAAATCGTTGACCGCCGTCCCGGCGATGTGGCAAGCTGCTATGCAGATCCCACCAAGGCAAACCAAGAGCTGGGATTTTGCGCAACGCACACGCTGGACGATATGTGCGCCGACACCTGGAAATGGCAGACGCAGAACCCGAACGGGTATAAGGGCTAAAAAAGCGCGGCGGCAGGGCGAAAGTCCTGCCGCTTATTTCCTGAATGCAACCGGGATTTGACAAGACGGATGATTTCGATTATAATAAAAAGGTTCCTATTTTTTTGCGGCCGCTAAGGCTTGCGCCGCATGGCAAAAACGGAGGTTATCAAATGGAAAAAAAGATTACGCTGACTGCAGAGGGTTTAAAAAAGCTGGAGGACGAGCTGGAATATTTAAAAACCAAAAAGCGCAAAGAGGTTTCTGAAAAGATCAAGGTTGCGCTGGGATTCGGCGACCTGTCCGAGAACTCGGAATACGATGAGGCGAAAAACGAACAGGCTCAGGTGGAGATCCGCATCAATGAGCTGGAGAACATGCTGAAAAACGTGACCGTGATCGACGCGGACGAGATCGACCGCACCAAGGTCGGCATCGGTACCAAGGTACAGATTTTAGACATAGAATTTGACGAGGCCGAGTGGTATACCATCGTTGGTTCTACCGAGGCAGACCCGACCAACGAGGAAGAAAAGACCATTTCAAACGAATGCCCCCTGTTTATGGCAATCAAGGGCAAGGGCGTGGGCGAGACCGCCATTGTGGAAACGCAGGACGGCCCGGTCAGCTACAAAATTCTTGCGATCGAATAAGCCCGAATAAGGAAGAGGAGAGTTATATGAGCGAACAAAATCAGCAAAACGGCGCACCGACCGCCCCGGAGAAGGATTTCAATGAGGTTTTAAAGGTACGCCGCGAGAAATTAGCCGCCCTTTTGGCGGATGGCGAAAATCCCTTTGCCATTACCAAATTTGACCGCCAAAACCATGCGGCCGAAATTATTGAAGACTATGCAAACTTTGAGGGCAAGACCGTTGTTTTGGCCGGCCGCCTTATGTCAAAGCGCGTCATGGGCAAGATGTCCTTTGCGGATTTACAGGACGGCTCCGGCAAAATTCAGCTCTGTGTAAAACGGGATGAGCTGGGCGATGGGCCTTATAAAAAATACAAAAAGTTAGACATCGGCGACATTGTCGGCGTCACCGGCGAGGTGTTTACCACCCAGCGCGGTGAGATTTCGGTGCGGGCGTCCAAGGTTACCTTGCTCAGCAAGTCCCTGCGTCCCCTGCCGGAAAAATTCCACGGTCTTACCAACCCGGATTTGCGTTATCGCCAGCGCTATGTCGATTTGATCATGAACCCAGAGGTTAAAAAGACCTTCCGTCTGCGGAGCCAAATCATGACTGCGATCCGCAACTATCTGGATTCCCGCGGGTATATGGAGGTCGAAACCCCCATTTTAAATACCATTGCCGGCGGCGCGGCGGCACGGCCGTTTATCACGCACCACAACACCTTAGACATTGACATGTATCTGCGTATCGCGCCGGAGCTTTACTTAAAGCGGCTGGTGGTCGGCGGCTTTGAAAAGGTCTACGAAATGGGTCGGCTTTTCCGCAACGAGGGTATGGACGTTAAGCACAACCCGGAGTTTACCACGATTGAATTATATCAGGCCTATGCCGACTATAAAGATATGATGGATTTGACCGAGGATATGATCCGCACGGTTGCCAAAGAGGTTTTGGGCACCACCACCATCGTTTATCAGGGCGAGGAGATCGATCTGGGCAGCCCCTGGCAGCGGATTACCATGCAGGACGCCATCTTAAAGTATACCGGCGCCGACTTTAAAACCGTATCGACCGCAGCCGAGGCAAAGGCTCTGGCAGAGTCGGTCGGCATTGCCTTTGATGAAGATGCCGCCGACCTTTCCAAGGGTGAAATCATCAGTCTTGTCTTTGAAGAACGGGTCGAGGAGCAGCTGGTACAGCCGACCTTTATCACCGAATACCCGGTCGAAATTTCGCCGCTTGCCAAGCGCTATGCGGACAACCCCGACTTTACCGAGCGTTTTGAGGTGTTTATCACCCGCCGCGAATTCGGCAACGCGTTTTCGGAGTTAAACGATCCGATCGATCAGAAAGAGCGTTTCTTAAAGCAGGTGGAAAAACGCGAAAAGGGCGACGATGAGGCCAGCATGATGGACGAAGATTACGTAAACGCTTTGGAATACGGACTTCCGCCTACCGGCGGTCTGGGTATCGGCATCGACCGTCTTGTGATGCTGCTGACCGACAGTTCCTCCATCCGCGACGTATTGCTCTTCCCCACCATGAAGCCGTTGGATAAATAATTTGCCTTAAAACAGGCTATTTCAAGCATTTACAAAGGTTGATATTTGTTATTTTACGACAGAGTTACGACAAATGATGAGCCTTGATATAGTAAACCATTAGGACATTATCACTATTATTTGGTGATGGTGTCCTTTTTTGTTTGTCCGGATAGTTTACATTTGCTTTTATAGAGAGATTTCCCATATTCACTATATCTGATGTTTTCACATATCAGGTTGCTATTGGAAATATCGAAGTAAAATATACTATTATTCACACCGCCCATTCTGTATATTATTATCGAACATACAACGATTTTGCAAAAATGCTAAAAATGGCTTGAAATAAGGCTTTTTTGAGGTGTTGAACTTTTAACGGACCGGAACATTAAAAGACTGAAGCCCTTAAAATTACGGGGGTTTGTCGAACTCACTTACGAACTACTATAAATTTTGCATGAATTTCATCAAAAATATTGGAAAATTTGACTATTGATGATATAATAGTTATGCTACATACTATACTTATAATGGGTAAAGTATAGTTTTTCAGCACAAGGTGTACGCTAATTAGGCAAAAGCGTACACTCTGACTACCATAGCTTTGTGTTGAAAGTATATGTAAGTATAAGTGTGTAGCAACCTTATGTCAGAGCCGTATGTTTTTCGTGCGTAGCTCTGAAATATGGGCTACGCATTTTTTATGCATACTATTAAAATCAATTCACGAGAAAGGTGGAATTTATAATGGGTTTTTGGAATAGTTTTTTAGGACACTCGGCAGCAAATGCTTATAGTCAAATGAAAAAAGAGGAACAAGAAAACAAAAGATGGAACGACTTATTTTATGAATTAAGCCAATATGAGCAGGCATTTACCAATTATCTTGAAAGCATTGGTTGCCCTGCGTTGTATATTTCAGATGTAGAAGCAGTTAATAATGGTAATATAGCACCTGAAAAACAAAAGATGGATAATTACAAGAGAAAAATCAATGAGTTTATATCGTTAGGAGGACAAGCTAAATATATTAATGATTTAGATGAAATAGATAACGAAATTGAAACAATTAAATATTTGAAAAAAATGGGATGTTTGCACAGGCAAGAAGAATTTATTGGACTTGGTCTTTATTTGACACAAAGTCAGATAGAAAGAGAGACAAGAGAAGATAATGGCATACAAATTCTGTTAAATGATTCTAATAATGAACTGTATGGTGTTATGTCAAAAGAAGATATGGGTTTTGTTGAATATGATGACAATTCAGGCGAAGAAGTGTTGAAAATTGATCTTGCAAAAGTATATGATGCTGAAATCAATGATTTATTACAGTTTAAAACTATATCAGTAAAATTTACACCAACGCACATATATGTTTATGATGGTAATGAGCATACGCAAATATATTATAAAGCCAGCATAAGTTCAACTCAAATGATTAACGTTTTCTCTTCATCACTCCCGGGACTAAACGATTGGGGATTGATTCAAGTCAATGGTTTACAAATATTAGCCTCCTTGGAATATGCGGATAAATTGAAGAAGTTTTATGAACAACATAATGATATGGTTGTAGAAGAAAACATTCAATCACAGAAAAACAACGAAAGCGAAAGTTCAATTAGTGCCAACGATATAGATTTTCCAGATTTAGGTGATGGATATAAAATTAATAATGTTCGGGTATGGGATGAAGATGAGCAGACGTTTTACGACACTCTGTATGCGTTAAAATTTAACTACGATAGAGTGGAAATATATGTAGATGAATCTAAAGTAGCAGGAGTCAGGATACCTAAAGATGGATATATTAATACAATGGTTTTTGATTTGGAAGCTGACGAAAGCAAGAAAATTGTACGTTTCATAGGCTCTGTGTTTGTTATGGATGCAGAAGATGCAAAGAATTTCCAAGAATACTATAACAACTATGACAATATAATTGATGAAGTTATGCAAAAAAAGCAAATCGAGATTAACGAAATATCTAACGAAATTGATGGTTTAGATAATATGGCTATAAATGCATTGAATATGGTTGATGAAAAAATAATGCTAAACCACGACATTGTGATTATGATGCAAACTTTATGGGCGTATAACAAATATAGAAATGTAAAGATATTAGATGAAGATGTAACATCTGATGAAAACCAACTTATGGGCGTTATGTCTATAAAGCAGTGCATAGACAATATGATTGAGATTATTCAAGAGGAAAGTTCGTTATCGGAAGAACAGATAAGATTTGCTTGTTGGGAAGCCATAAAGCGTGTTTCTGTAAAATTTTATTCAGATATATGGGAAGATAGATATGGTAAATATATTGATGAGCCTTTAAAACAATGCGAGACAACACAAGCAGACGGAACATTGGATAGATATATCGAAAATATTATTTTATGTAATGAAATTGATGATTCAGATCCATGGGTAATGTGTATTTTTACATATTATATGATGGATAAAGGATATACATCCGGCGAATTATATTATCCCCCATATTTTGAAATTGTAGTTGGTGCATTTAGCACAATTAGAGAGAATTTAAATAAAAACAAATTAAAAGAGAAACTTAAGGGAATTGTTCAAAAGCAAGAAACGCACTACACAATAGATGATGTTGATATGATGAACGGCAGCGAGTTTGAGTATTTTGTTTGTGAGTTATACAAAAAAATGGGGTACAAAGCAGAGGTTACTAAACAATCAGGAGACCAAGGGTTAGACGTTATTGTTGAGAAGGGTGATAAAAGAATAGGCGTACAAGCAAAATGTTATTCGGGTACTGTAGGAAATTCGGCAGTGCAAGAGGCAGTTGCAGGAAAGAATTATTATCACTGTGATAAAGTTGTTGTTGTAACAAATAATTATTTTACACCTTCAGCAAAAGAATTGGCACATTCTAATGACGTTGTCTTATGGGACAGGGATATATTGAAAGAGAAAATCAAAGAAATATGTAGCTAACTGCAAAGGGCGAGTCAGACAGGCTCGCCCTTTTTTATGTAAAATCTTTCCATGTATTTATTAGTGATACTTTGTATATGCTACAAATACAATGAAATGGCTATTTCAATAATTTAAGGAGAGATTATATGCAAAAACCAAATATACAACAATATTTATTAGCGAACTGTCAATACGTTATTGATGAATTTAACATCATGTACAAGGATTATGAGCAACAGGCATTAAAACAAATAGCCGATGAGAAATTCAACGAAATGGATATAACAGTAAAAATCGGTAGTCCATTCAAACAAAATGTACACTATACTGTTGGTGAAGGCTCAAAAACAAAAAAAGAATTGAAAATCAACCACGATATATACGTTGAACAAAAAGATTATAAAATTGAAATTAAATATCTTAAAAATTGGAAAACACCATCCAATACACGCTCAGCAACAAAAACATGGGATGTTTTTCAGCAAGATTTTAATTGGCTGATGGATGAAATATCTGTAGAAAAGGGAAAGTCAGCTTTTATTATAGGATGGTTTAACTGTGTCAAATCATTTTCACAACTTATACAGTTAGGAAAAGGGAGCGGTGCATATCCTTTAGTGAATGAAAGTCGTATATGCTACTTCCCTTTTTTAAAACGTAAGATAGAGCCAACAAGGACAAATCAGTTAGAATATAAATATGAATGTGCTTATACTGAATTACAAATAAATCCTATTACAGACCGGGAAGGGATATTTAACTGTATGTTTTTAGGAAATAAAGATGATACTTTTCATTTTGCAATATACTATTGATATTGGGTGTGTCAAAAACGAATGTTTTTGGCACATTTTCTTTTATGCTCAAAGATAGCGGATGTTTTAATAAAAAATAATTCAAAAAACGTATCAAAAACTATTTACATTTTGACACGTTTATGATATAATGTAGTTAATCAAAGAAAAGGGGTTGACTATTATGTTAGTTGGATATGCGAGAGTTTCAACAGACGGACAAAACTTAGACAGGCAGATAGATGCCTTAAAAGAAGTTGGTGTAGATAACAGGGTTTTGTATCAGGAAAAAATCACAGGCACGAAAAAAGACCGCCCTGAACTACAAAGAATGTTGGAAGAACTAAATGAAGGTGATACAGTAATTATTACTGACCTTACAAGAATTTCACGTAGCACAAAGGATTTGTTGGATATAATCGAAAAAATAAAAAATAAGGGTGCTACTATACGAAGTCTGAAAGACACATGGTTAGATACCACAAGCAACAATCCTTACAATGCTTTTCTTTTAACTGTTATGAGTGGTTTGAGTCAGTTGGAACGTGATTTGATAAGCCAACGAACAAAAGAAGGTTTGGTAAGTGCAAAAGCGAGAGGGCGAAATGGCGGTAGACCGTCAAAACAAAATGAAAAAGGCGAAGTTGTAAAAGCATTAGCCAATAGCGGTATGAAGATTGTGGATATTGTAAGAGAAACAGGTTTGTCCCGAAGTACAGTAAATAGAATTTTAAGGGATAACAAATAACAGTAAAATATCAAAAAATTTTGCAAGGTAGAAATATACCTTGCTTTTTTTATGCAATTTTTTATCAAAAAGTGGTGTTTCGTAAATGCGTTGAATTTTCAATTTTTTTGCGAAAATTTTAGAGAATAATATGGTGGAGCGTAATTTACTTGCTATCAATGCTTAAAAAACGGATGAAAGATGGAGGAAATATAAATGAATAAAAATAAAATAAAAGCATTAAGCAAGGCTCAATCTCATATTGGCATACATACTGCAAATGGGATTACTTATGATACTGTTGATTTAGTAAAGGCAAACGCCCACAATTTAATAAGAACTTGCAACAAAAAAGAAATTGACAATAAGAATGGTGTAAAAACCTACATACGAGTTAATCCCAACAAAGACCGAAACGGATATATTATACCATCATATTCTGAATTTCAAGAAGTAATGCAAAAACTGTATGATGATATTGGGATTACAAATTTTAATTGGAATCGTGTTGATTTAAGTTTCAATACGATGGAAAATAGCTTTTACGCTGATTATACCAAATTAAACAGATTGCTTATTGCCTGTTTCGCAAAATCGACCAATGACTATAACACCTATGATACGAGGAACTTTTGGACCGGAAGGGAAAAAAGCCTTGCAACAAAAAACGACTATAGGGATATAGAATTTTATGACAAAAATGATGAGGCACAGGGGCATAGTCCGTATTATAGCAGACTTGAATTAAGAAGCAAGAAAATGAGAAAAGATATTAAAACTGAATTTATGAGTTTATGGTTTGAAAGATTAGACAATGCCGTTAAAGAATTTGAAGCCATACAGGACAAATTTAATTATCATATGGCAGAGCTTTATTTGGAAGATATGAAAAAGCCAAAACGTGAAAGAGAATTTTTAAGTGTTAATAGTTTTCTGATGACACGCAAAGGTTATATATTCACAAGCACCCAAATGAAGAAATTGTTAATGCTCATTGGTTTAGACGAAAACGCTGCACGAAACAAGGCGTACAATTTTAAGAAATATCACAAAATTGAGTATTTCAAAAAAGAAGATTTGGAAGCTATCGTAGCTGACATTAAATCGAAAATAATTGAATACTTTTCAAAATGATAGTAAAAAGTTACTAATTTTAAGAATTTTAAGAATGTTAAAAAGCATTGGAACATAAGGGTTTCAAACAAAATCCTTTCAATTCAATTACCTAATATGAGAAAAGACATATAGGTGATTATAGCATGTAAATACGCTCTAATATTTACTAAAGAAAGGATATGTGCATTGGCACTAATTATTATAAATAGAATAGTCTTTTCATTGGTGCTGATGGCACGAGTGAAAAATATGATAAAATTTAAAATACTATCAAATTCTGAAAAACATACGAGATATAACAATATGAAAAACAGATGTGGAAAATACTATCAGTTGCAAAATCCACGTTATGAAGGTACATATATGTGGGATGGTTGGTTAGATAACAAATACGATACATTTTTTGTATGGTTGGATAACAATTATTATGAAATTGATGGCGAAATACAGATGGATATTGATAAAGATATTATCAAATATGGAAATAAGGAATATCATCCTGACTTGTGTTTGGTTGTACCACATAGTATAAATACATTCTATGAAACAATAGAAGTTGGAAAAACAAATATAAGATACAATTCAAGAAGAAAAAAATATAGTGTTGTAATAAATGATAAAGACCACAAGATTGTTTCAAAAGACATTGATACATATAATGAAGCGTTAGATATTTATTGTGATATAAAACAAGGGATATTGATTAATAAGGCAAAAGCACTTAAAGATAAAGTACCCGAAAAAGTTTATAATGCTCTGATGAATACCGACATAAAGGCTATTAATCAAAAGTATTATGAGCCTGTCGAAGGTGAGGTGTAAGCCTATATGGGAAAGAAAATTGAAATCCCTATATGGGAAAAATACTCACTCACGATACAAGAAGCGGCAGCTTATTTCAGAATAGGTGAAAATGCTTTAAGAGATATAATAAAAGACAATCCTGACGAAGCTTTTTGGTTTTGGAACGGAAACAGGCAACAGATCAAACGTAGATTATTTGAGGATTTTATGGATAAACAATCCGCTATTTGAGGAAAACGTATAGACGAATTGAGCGTGATATGGTATAATAATCATATACTATATCATGGCTCTTTTCGGGAAGGAGATATATTTAGTGTCTGAAAAGAGAAGAGATAACAAAAACAGAGTTTTAAATAATGGAGAGAGCCAACGTAAAGATGGTAAGTATGAGTTTAAATATGTAGATGTCAATGGTGTTCGTAGAAGTGCCTACAGTTGGAAGTTGACAGATGCCGACAGAGTACCGGAAGGAAAAAGGTGTACAATGAGCCTTCGGGAAATGGAAAAGCAGATAAGGCGAGATTTAGAAGATGGTATCAGTACCCAAAGTGCTAACAGTAAAACCTTAAATAACGTCTATGATACATATATGGAAGGTAAAACAGAGCTGAAGCAATCAACAAGAGGAAACTATAAGTATATGTATAAAAAGTATGTGCATGATACACTTGGGAAAAGACGAATTTCTACTATTAAATATAGTGATATAAAGAGATTTTACAATAGTCTGATATTGGAAAAGAATTTCAAGCCAAACAGTATGGAAATAATACATACCATATTGCATCCTGTGTTCACAACGGCGGTACGGGATGGCTATATTCGCACTAATCCAACTGATGGCGTAATGGGTGAAATCAAAAAGAGCCATAATTGGGAAAAATCGAAGCGGCACGCACTAACCGAAGAACAACAGGGAATATTTATTGACTTTGTGGCAAATTCAAAATATTATCAACATTGGTTGCCTTTGTTTACTGTGTTTCTTGGTACAGGGTGCAGAGTTGGTGAACTTATAGGGTTGACATGGAAAGATTGTGATTTCAAAGATGGTATTATATCAATCAACCATAACCTGATATACAGGCAACAGGACAACGGCAAATGTGAAATGCACATTACCACACCGAAAACAGAATCAGGCAAAAGAATTGTACCAATGTTTGATGCAGTACGCAAGGCGTTATTACAAGAGAAAATGCGACAGTTGCAAACAGGCTTTAACACAACTGTTATAGACGGTTATTCAGGGTTTGTATTCAAAAATAGGTTTGGATATGTACATAATCCCCATGCAATAAACAGAGCTATAAAACGCATTTACACCGCCTGTAACGAACAGGAAATGGAACGTGCAGCAAAAGAACGCCGAGAGCCGATATTGATACCACATTTCAGTTGTCATTCATTAAGACATACCTTTTGTACAAGATTTTGTGAAAATGAAACAGACCTGAAAATCATTCAGGAAATCATGGGACATGCAGATATTAGTACAACAATGAATGTGTATAATGAAGCAACAAAGGAGCGGAAACAGGCATCTTTTGCAAGGTTGGAAGGCAAAATCAAAATCTGTTAGAGGTTTTACGACAACTTTTACGACATTTTACGACAGAGATATAAAAAGATATAAGGAGATATGTGAAATATCAAGTATTGACAAGTCTTGAAATTATGGGTTGTAATAACTTATAAGAAGTTATGGGAATGTGCAAAGTGTATTCCCGACAATGAAGCCGCTGGATAAATAAAACCGCATCATTTGTACAACACATGGGCAATTCCGATCGGAATTGCCCTTTTTTATAATGAACGAAAATACAAATCGGAGGTTTCAATGAATGATGCAGTTCCTATCTGCAAAAACAACCAAATATATGCTCAAAACTATTGAAAAAAAGAGGAAACTATGTTATACTCAATCAAAAGGTTGATTGAGATTGCAAAGGAGGGCAACGATGGCAGTATTTAACAAGGAGGCGCACGAGGCGCGGAAAAACGCGCTGATGGAAAAGTGCTTTGCATGCTATGCGGAAAACGGACTCAGCGGCGTCGGAATACGAACCCTGGGACAGTATTGCGGCACCAATCCCGCAAACCTTTATACCTATTTTAAAGATGTGGACGATTTGATTGTTCAGTCCACCGAATATTGTATGAGCAAAATTGAGGACGATTTTATGGCAAAGGCGCCGGCACGGGCGGCGGATCTTGACGCATTTATCGATGAGATCCCGTACTGGACGGCAAAGACCCACGGCAAGAAGTATCGGCTGATGTATCAGGTTTACACCCATCCAAAGTACCGCGAACACGGAAAAAAATTTTTTGAGGGCGTCAATCAGCGCTATACCGCATACGCAAACGCGCTGGCGGATAAGATCGGCATCCCTGCCGATACGCTGCGCGCAATGATTTTTGTCTTTATCCGCGCCTGCATCCATTACGCCTTATTTGAGGATGAATTTTATTTGCAGGAACAACTTAAACTGCTGAAAACGGTCATAGGAATGTATCAAGCGCATTTGACAGGTCAAGGAGGGAATCAATAAAATGAAAACGAAACGATTTTTATCATGCATTTTGTCGTTGGTTATGCTTTTATCCATGTTACCGGCGACCCACATCACGGTTTCTGCCGCCTATGATTGGTTTGCAGGCGGCAGCGGCACGGAGGCGGATCCATATCTGGTCTCCACCATGCAGCAGCTGCGAGCGGTGGCTGCCGTTGTGAACGGCGGCGATGACTTTAGCGGCAAGTATATCAAACTCCAAAACGACATCAGCGTTCAATTGGGCTCCTGGACGCCGATCGGAAACGGTAACCACCCATTTCGGGGCACCTTTGACGGTAACAAACGCAAGATTACCGACATCGGTCTCCGTGATACGAGTAACACGGCAACCCACTATGGCCTTTTCGGGAAATTAGAAGGCGGCACAATCAAAAACCTTGAAGTCAGCGGCACGATTACGGGGCACAGTGTGGTCGGCGGCATCGTCGGTGACAATAGCGGACGAATCGAAAACTGCATCAGCAATGTTACCGTTACGGGCAGCGGTTTTTATATTGGCGGCATTGCCGGATATACCCCCGGCGGCACCATCAAAAACTGCTACAACACCGGTTCGGTTACGGGCAATGACAGTGTCGGCGGTATTACCGGTAATCTTTTTGTGAACTATACGATTGAAAACTGCTATAACAGAGGTCAGATTACAGGGAATACCCATGTGGGCGGAATTGCCGGAAAAGGCAGCCACTACAATGTCAAATCGTGTTATTACCTGAACACCACGGCAAGCGGCGGTATCGACGGCACAAACAGCGGCAACGCATCGCCAAAAACTGAGGATGAATTTAAAAATGGATCGGTGACCTATCTTTTGCAGAGCGGACAGTCTGGGTACGTGTGGGGGCAGAGCCTGACTAGCTATTCGCATGATGCTTATCCCTTATTGGACACCAGCGTAGGCCGCAAGGTTCACAAAGTATCGTTTATGGTAAAGGATTCTTCGAGCGCGGGCGGATAGTTTGCAACGAACAGGAACGGAGAACCGGACTTACCAACACCACGGAAAGCGCC
>ERZ839767.2909-NODE-2909-length-20876-cov-2.622064_pt1 | contig 20876 bp, 19 predicted proteins | sample MGYA00519879_ERZ839767 | MGnify/ENA primary metagenome ERZ839767 (study PRJEB31850, sample SAMEA3708852) | human gut metagenome | biome: human gut; feature: human-associated habitat; material: faeces | place: China | collected 2014 ...
CTTTATAACATCCTGCTGGTATTGCTGTTTCGCCGTGTACCTTTTCTTCGCACTTGCATTGTTGCTTAGCTTTCTCGTATTTACATTTTTCCGGTAATTGTCTAACGGTATCTTCAAGCGTATCGCAAAAATATTCGTTATCTATATACAATTTACCGATAGTATAACTATCACCTTTGTATATTCTGTTAAGTATCAAGTTTATCATTGTTATTCAAGTTATTATCTAGATTATACTTGTGCTTGTAGTGTATATCAACGCCTAAAATTGCGCCTACGAACGTCAGTGTTTCACCGTAAGCGACTAGTACTGAACTCTCTATAATTCCAGCTGGCGGGATAAAAAGACCTGAAATTATCATTGTGATACCAGCGATTAGAGCTAGCAAGGCAATAATTGAATGTAACTTACTATGTTTCATTTATTTAAATATTTGAATTATTATTATTAATCTACAGGAGAGAACCACCCGTACCCTGTCACGTACACGAACGTTGCGCAATGCCCGTCAACTATCCAATAATCACCAGCATAGCAATTTTTAATGTTTACACGGTGTTTTTTGTTAGTGTTCAACACGTGTATTACTTGCCCGTTGCTACCAGCGCCTAGATTGCAAGGGTTATCACTACCTGTATGCCCGGTTACTATAACAACCCCACAGTCGGTTGGAATAGTACCGCCACTAACCCAAGTCCAAGTTTTCACCCCGAGTTTAACGGCGTTAATGTTTGCATAGCCTTTATTTACTGAAAGATAACAAGTATTGCCGCCGTCAGCGTAAGGACCTATTTGCACTCGGGTAGTTGTGCCGAACCTGTACTGGTAAGATTCCGTTGATAAAATAATATAATCTGCAACATTAAATGTACTTCTTATATACCCGTCTTCGATGGTAAACCCGCCAATTGCAACTGTACCATCATAGTTATATTTCGTACAAAAACTTCCGCTTGTTATATCCGCGTGTCCTTTTATATTCAAATTGCCGTCAGTATCCCAGTTCACGTTACCTTTCGCAAGCTGGCCACTACCATCTGAATTAAACAAGTAACTATGTGTATCACCGTTTATATGCCCTATCTCGCCTGAGGCGTTGAAAAAGGTTGAACCGCTGTCATTCAAGTAATATATACCGTCTTGCTTTATATTTAACCCTCCAATCTTGTTGTAGTCGTTGCCAAGGTGAAATATCTCGTTACCAGCGTAATAGCCACTAATCCCGTTCACCGTTGTATCACCGATTGCAAAAGAGCCTAGTGCAACGCCCGACATTAAATTATCGTCAGTAATAGTACCTGCAAATATCTTCGGTGTTAGTATTTTATCGTTCTGTATCAAAGTGTTACCGTTCCAGTCTTCAATCCAAGGGTACGTTGCGAAATCTCCTTTCGGTCCTGTTGGTCCTTGTTCTCCCTGCTCACCTTTTATCTTGCTCCACGTGTATCTACTTGGGTCATTTGAATCATCTATTTCAAAATCAACGTATTGGCCTATCCACGCACCCGGCGTTTCGCCATTGTTATCGGTGAACGTTATACCGCCATCGTTTGAATACTTAATATGCAAGTAGCTAGTTTGCCCGTTAGTTCCATCTTTTCCCGGTATTCCCTGCTCCCCGTTTTCGCCCTGTAGCCCTTGGAATCTGTACCACGTGTATTTAGTGTAATCGGTTGAATCGGTTGGCTTAAAGTCAACGTAAGTGCCTATGTATGTGTTAGGTGTCTCGCTCATCGGGTTGCCGTCTGCGTTAGCGGAATATTTAATGTGAAAATAGCTGGTTTGCCCGTCAGTTCCGTTAGTTCCATCTTTTCCGGGAATACCTTGTTCTCCTTGCGGTCCTTGCAATCCATCCAACCCGGGTTGCCCCTGCGGTCCTTGTTCACCTTGTTCTCCTTGCGGGCCTTGTGGTCCTTCAGGTCCAGTTTCCCCGGGGTCTCCCTTGTCACCTTTCTCGCCGTCCTTTCCCGGTTCTCCTTGTGGTCCTTGCTCGCCATCTTTTCCATTCGTCCCGTTCGTTCCATTTTTACCGGGTTCTCCCTGCGGACCTTGCGGTCCTGTATCACCTTTCAAGTTCTCTTTACTTTCTTCGTCAAGGTTATCCCATTGTAGCTTAACTCCTTGCCCGAACGTCACGTTCCCGCTTACATCCCAGCTTATATTGTTACTCGCTAAAAAGCCTGAACCATCGTTATTTAGCCGCCATTTATCGTTTAAGTTACTAATCTCACCTTTCAGGTAAACGTTATCGCCATATAGCCCGTAGCCGTTCAATTGCTTGCCGTTGTAGGTGATTCCAGCTAGATTACCTAGCCTTGCTTTTGTTGCTCCAGCGTATATAGTGTCAATGTAGGGTGTATTATCGCCGTTGCTTGCAAGGTATACAAGTCCTTTTCTAGTGTCATCGTGCGTGCTCCCTATTCTAACTAAATCGTCTCCAACTTGTATTTTCTCTAAATCGTTATTATCGAGTAAGTTGAAGTAAAAAGCGTTTGTTGCCTGAGGGTAACTATCTGACACTTGTATCGTGTATCTTTTAATCCCTGCACCGTTAAATACCTGACAAAGAAGTAAATCGCCTAGAACGAAAGGATTCATTTCAACGCCTGAGCCGTCAAAATAGACCTGTATGTATTTTCTTCCCGTACTATCCTCCCCTATACCTTTTATTTTCCCTGCCGAAGTGACGTATAAATTACCGTTAGTCGCTCTGACCTTGTCGACAACGAAAGATTTACGTACCGTCAAGTTGTCAAACATTGCCCTGTTATCGCCAAACCAGTCTGTTGTGTATTCCGGTTCATCTGCGTTAAATTCCTGTTTAATAGACCAGCCCCGCCCGAACAAATCACCATCAATCATATAACGTGTCCCAATATATTGTTTTGTTGTCAGGCTATCAAAATGTTTAGTACCTGTCACTTCTTCGTTAACATTGCCTGTTCGGTGTACAAAATCGTCTGACTTGTAACCGTTTAAAAATTCAGCGTTTAACCCCGGTACTAGTTCACCGTTTTCGGGCAAAGTTATTTTCTTATTTAGCTGCTCTTGTATGTTGCCTGTTACATCGTTAATGTATTGCAATTGAGTGTAAGGGGTTGAAGTGGGTAATAGTTCCCTATCTGAATTAACATAGGGTATAGTGTTGCCCGAGGCGGTGAAATCACCCATTGTTGGTATTTTCTTGTCGTTGTACAAGATATTGAAATTGTTGTGTTTAATCTCGTTACCGTCAAGATAGAATTGCCCTTTTATATTTATTGCTTGTGAAAAGTCAATATCAGAGTTAATTACTTGTTTATCAGTAGAATTAAGTTTAACGTAATTGCTTAAATCAACGTCACTACCGCTGCCACCCCCACTAGTGACAACGGTAACGGTATTGTTTATAGTCGCATCCAGCACGTTACCCGTTCGGGGTTTAGCTGTTCGCCTGTTTAATGTATAATTTACTAGCATTCATTTTATTATTTATTCTTGTGTTATTGGAAGGGTTGCGACATCAACGTTATCTTTGCTTGTTTCGATTAACGTTAAACGTTGCGTGCTGTTTGCAAAGTCGACAAGTGACCCGGCAAGCGTGAAGACTCTGCCCGGCAAAACATCTTCAAACGTTATCTTGCTAAGCATTAAATTGGTGTTGCTCAACACGTCTATGCCTAGCTTGTAAGTCTTTTTGGAATAATTGCTGTGTATAGTTCTCATTAATAATTTCTCTAGTATTGTGGTTACCCCTTCACGTGTATAATTGTTAACTATGTTGCAAGCTGAATCAAGCAGGTTAGCCCGCCCGAGCGGTATTTGTTCCTCGTTCGCACTGATACAAGTAAGGTTAATACTATCCAAGTCGTTCTCCACGTTCTTGTTAATAAAGGTTTTGTATACAAAATCGTCCGTTGAAATCTCGTTACCTTCTGAATCTGTTATTGTTATCTCCAAGTTTTTGTATAATACATCTTTAACCTTGCTAGTTGGGTATTGCATATCGGGGTGCCCTCCATTGCTCAGACCGGGTTCGCAAATCTCGACTTCGTCACAAATTTCGAAGTGTAGTTGTCCTTTGACATCGCTAATCAGGCTAGGCAACAATATATTAACCCCTTTTCCAACGTTTTTTTCTTGTACTCGTTCGGCGTATCCCGGGTACAGGGAAGTGAAAGGTACTGGAATGTTGGAGTTAGTAAGCCAAGCATCTAATACGTTGGAACTGCCTATTGATGCGTTTGATATGAACACTAGGGACAATCTACCTTGTTGTAGCGGTCCTTGTTTCCATCCACCTATAAACTCGTTATTACTATAGTAGCGTGTTATATTACCGCTTGTATCCGTTAAATACAAGTTACAATACACTACCGTCATTTGGCTATTATTTGCCCCTTTAGCACCGCTCCCGTTAAATATATCGTCCTTGGTGTTAACGTACGTTTGTAGCTTAACATTCAGGTAATAACCGTTTTGGGCGGTTGGTAGTAGTATATTCTTGCTTGGTACTGACTTGTATATACATTGTCGCTCGTCAGGTTGTATATTGTTGTTGTACACGTTTCTAGCCCCTCCTATTACTTGGTTATTGTCTATGTTTGTGAACTTGGTGAAGTAATAACTACCGTTCCTTTCCCAGTTTTCAGTCTTGTTGAATAATTCAGTTCTAACCGTTGTAGTGGTTGAAGAGGTTACTAGGTCTAGATAATCCTCGTCCCCGATTGGCGAGTTAAGCAGTTCTTTATCAGCGTACAAGCCGCTTGTTATCTCAACGTTGTTGTACATCGTATCAAACTCCAAGGTTGAATCGTTTGAGGCTATTACAAGGTCTTTTATATCCGAGAATGTAGCTAGATTGTTGTCGTTGTGGATACTGTTATAGTCGTACACGTGTACTTGCCCGTCTTTTTGCACCATCATCATCCCGAACGGTCTAAGTATTCCGTCCAGCACCTCCCGAATCGTCATAGGCTCGTTGTTTTCGTCATAAAAATTACTACATTGGATGTAAGTGTTATCTAAATCGGGTGTTGTCGTACAATGCACGTTGATTGCCGTGAAAGGCAGATTCAACCTGCTTAAGCACCTGTTTAATATCGTTCTAAGACTAACTATATCGTACCACTTGTTACCGTTAGCATCGGTAAATTTCAATCTATTTGTTATGTTGAAATCAGATACATTGAATTGAACTACATACCTATCATACAAGCTGAAATCCTCGCTATAAGTCTCGCTATCTAGCCACCCAACCCAGTATAAATTATTGTCAACGTAGAACTTAACTAGATACTCTTGCATATTGTCCGTGTGTAAGTCAATAAATTGAAAGGGTGTCATTGAGATAAGACTCAACGTTGCGCCAGCAGATTTAATCGGCTCTAGCTTAGCCGTTTCCCCGTATTCGAGTTGAAAAGGTACTGAAGTTGCGGTAACTTCCGTTTGCACATTTCCCTTTTCGCTCAGTATTTCGAACCTGCATAGCTCGTTGTTAAGTGTCTTAAACTCGTGAAAATATTTGATATTCATTACTTTATCCTGTCTTTGTATTTTTGATAATTGTTCAACGTGCCCACCAAATCCCGCCCGTCAATTCTAAACTTAACCTCGGCTATCTCCGTGTTATTCACCACTTTGGATGTTCCAAGCATACTTTTCAATTTATTCAAGGGGGCGATAACCTCGGGGTTGCTGCTTGCACCCGGGTACTCTCCCATCAATCCCATTGTCGGACCTGTAACAATACCACCCTTGGCGAATTTTGGAATTGTTGCGAACAAGGCTAGTACTCCCGCTATCGCTGCCGTGATTGCGACTAGGTTAGCCGGGAAAGGTAATTTAGCGGCACTCTTTCCCGCTGAACTGGCGGCACTTGCAGTGTTTGCCGCTACCTCTTGTCTGCTACTTGCAACCGTAACCGCCGCCGCTGATTGTTCAGTAGCCATCCCGATTGTTGCATTAGCAACCTTTGTTGCCGTTGTTTGCGTATCAACTCCCGCTTCCGCTTGTTTTGCCGCCGCTAACGCCGTTGTTGCTCTAGTTAAATCGTTGACGGTTTGGACGGTAGACATTAGAGTGTCGGTTATCTGTATCATTGTGTTTAATAACGCAACAATTTTTTCAAACTCTGAACTATCGGCATCGTTGAAAGTGTCAATCAAAGAGCCAAACGCACCGTGTAGCCTGTCAGCGGCGGTGGCTATCGATTTGATGTTGTTGTATATACCTTTATTCAACTCTTTCTGTAACTCCTTCACATCCTCTTTCACCTCGGCAATTTTCAACGCATCTTTCAAACTCTTTACCTTATCCATTTGGGTGTTAAGGTCGGCTAAAACTTCACTAGCTCCAGCGTCAAACATTCTTTTTAGCTCGTTATAGTTATCAGTTTGTATTTCTAACTCTGCCTGTATTTTTTGCCTGTCTGTTAGCTTGTAATCGAACGTTGTATCTCTTTCTTTAGGCGTGTAGGGTTTAAGGACTGGAAATTGTTTTAACAGGCTTTGATAGAATTGGTTATAGGCAGCGTCAGCACCTTTCAGTATAGCTATACTTTGCGCCGTGGCGCTTGCTAGTCTTGCCACCTCTTCCCGGTAACTTTGTAGTGACAAGTAACCAGCTTTCAGTTGGTTATCTAGTTTTTTCCTCTCGGTGTTGTAATCGAATTGAATCTTGTCTATTCCCGTGCGCTCGTGAGTTAAAGGGTTGTTTACTTTCGCCTTCAAATCTTTGAATAAGGTATCAGTTTCTGCCTTACCCCCTAGAATTGAACCAATTAATTGATACGCTGCCTTGTTTAGCCTGTCAAATGCTTCCTTGTACTCTTTTGTCGTGATAACGCCTGATTGTAGCTGATTTTCAAGTGCTTTTAAATCCTCTTGGTACTTAGTTGCTGCCTTGGTGTACGGGTCTTTCGGGTCTACCGTGGTGGTAGTGCTACCAGTTTTTTTAGGCGATTGAGCTAGAATCCTTTTGTACAGGTCCTCGTAATCGCTCGCAACCTTGTCGTAAGCCTTGCTAACTTCTTCAAGTTCTTGCCATAATAGATTAGCTTGCCTTGTTTCGATTCCGGTGAGATACTTAAATTGCTCTGCTATATTCAGTTTAGCGAGTTCCCAGCCTTGTTTCAGTGCGTTACCGCTGGCGATGTTGGATAATGTTTTCCCTCCTTCGTTTTTTATTTGCTCTTCTAACTCTTCTTTGCGGCTACCAAGTTCTATTTTTTTTGTTGCGAGATAGTCTAGTTTTGCCGCATTTTCCAACATCTTAATTCTTTCCCTTACTACCTTGTTTATGTCACCTTGGATAGTAAGTGTCTTTGAATCAATAGAGAAATTGGAATCCAATAGTTTATTAAGTTCCTCAACCGCTTTTTTTCTTTCAATATAAGAAGATTCAACGTTAGTAGCTATCCTTAACAACGTGCTTAGATTATCGGACTCGGCGGTACTGAAAGATTTAGTATTCAATTCCTTTGATAAATCGGAAAAGATATTTTTCACCCTCTTTGATTCGGTATACAGGTTTCGAAAATACCCGATTAATTCAACTATACCGCTTATTATCAGTGCGGGAGCGAATTTACGCAACGTTGTGTTTAAAGAGGTAATCAATTTAGCGAAGGACAATTGTATGTTAGCTGACAATTTAGCGAACATTCCCGTTGCTTCCGCCGCTGCCGTTTTGCTTTTTAACCTTATCTTGTCTATTCCCCTGTAAAACTTCGTTACCGTGTTAGTAACGAAGAATGCAACAACGGCTAGCAACGTTGTGAACACTCCTTGTATGTTGGTTTGCAAGGATTTAATTGCTTTCGTTGCACCGTCAACCAGTTTTTTATATAACCCGTCAACACCTGTACTTTTGGTAAACTCAGCAAAGGCGTTCTTTAACCTATTTATCGATGTTTCAATGTTATCCGTGTCTGCTTGCGGTATCAGCCCGTTTAACGCATCTGCGAACTTGGGTAACACGTCAGCACTCATCAACTTGCCTTTTTTCATAAGGTCATCCAATCCCGCAACACTGACTCCTGCGGCCTTTGCCATCGCTTGCATCGCAATTGGTAGACGTTCACCAAGTTGTCCTCTCAGCTCCTCGGCTTGTACCGTTCCTTTTGACATCATTTGCGTGATAGCCAAGAACATACCGTTTGTCTCGTCAGTACTTAGCCCGAAAGCGGTGCTTGCACGGGAAAGCGATTCAAACAACTTTTGCTGGTCCAGTAGAGCCATACCGCTAATATTTGCGGCAGCGGTAAACTTTGCGTAATTGGATGTAAGTGAATTTATTTCTACCCCGTACTTCTTTGACAAGTCAATCAAGAACTTGTTATTAGCGGCGAATTGAGCCATCGAGCCGCTAACGTTCTTTAGTGCGGTTTGCACCTTGTTTGTAGCCCTTGCAACCTCTATCAGTTTACTGGCAAAATTGGATAAGCCAAGACCACCCGCACCGAGGGCAGCGGCGAAAGATAACACCTGCATTTGCAGCGATTTAAGCGCATTTCTTGCCCCTTTAGTACCTTGTTTGAACTTGTCGGCGAATAATTGAAGTGATACGGCGAATGTTAGTCTATTAGCCATTATTAGTAGTATTAGTTTTCATTATTTTATCTAACAATTCCTTGTTATCTAGTATGTTATCGAGCATTTTAACACCCTCTTCAACGTGTTTTTCCCGTTCAATCTCTTTCTCTTTCAATTCCCACGGGAACGGGTACAGGTCCGCTGGTGTCTTTAGTTTTTTGCTGTCAACGTGCGGCAAGATTGATATAAACGTCCACAACCTCTGTTCCTCCATCCTTTCCCGTTGTTTATCGTTTAACGCTTGGATGTATAGCGGTATATCGTTGAGTGATAACTCGTTCAGCACGTAATTTACATCTAATCCACCTTGGATAACTAGTAGTGCGGCGAGGTCTTTAACGTACGTCCCTCTACTTTCTTTCCCCTCTACCGTGTCACGTGTGTTTTCTTCCTCTGTACCAGTGTTTTTGAATTGATTGAAGACTTCGCAAACAGTTTGAAATTGTTCAAACAAGTTCTTGCTTATCTTCTTGCTATCAAGCAATTGTAGAAATTGCGAGTAGGTGAATTGACAATCGTTGTTGGAAAGGACGATACAATACAATAGCTTGCTCACGTCCTCCTCGCTCGTGTAATCGATTAGCGAGAAAGGTTTATTTGTTAGTTGCTCGAACTTGATAATTGATTTAATATTTAGCTTTATGTTGTAATTCATTATTTATCAGGTATTAAAAAAGGCGGTAGCCGTGAAACTACCGCCTAACGGCCCGTGTATATGTGATTATGAAAGAAGCCTTTGGATTTACGCTGTTACCTTTTTCAATTCCCCTGAACCTGTTAAAGTTACAGAGAAAGATGCAACGGCGTTGTTCTCACTGTTTACCTCTAGTGATGTGATAATTGCATCACCTTGATACCAGCCCTCGTCCAGCTCAAACGTTCCATCTTGTTTAGCCTTGCCGAAAACAAAGCTAACAGACTCTCTAGTAACTGCCTTGTCTAGCAGCGTGTCGAAAGACAAAGTGCCTGTTTTCTTGGTAATTAAAGCGTCAGATGTAACCGTGTAGGATAATTTACCCGGTAAATTTGATACCCAAACAGGTGACATTTTATTACTCGTGTCAATTGAATCTGCCGAAAAAGACAAATTAGCTGACGTTGCGAATGCTAGTGGCAAATCGTCAACGTAGATAAACAGGTAATCGGCTAGGATTAAATCTGTATTTGGGTTATAAGTAGTTCCACTTGGCATATTGTAGTTAGTTTAGTTTAGTTTAGTTATTATCTTATTGAATTTCAAACAACAAGACTTGTATGTACTTGTTGTCTGCATAGTCCTCGGTTGAATCCGATAAACGTACTTGTATTTGATTATCAGTATTTTGAAAAAACGTACCTTCTAAGGCGTTATTAACGGCTTCCGCAATCTCCTGCGAACGGTCGTAACTATCTGATACTATTGTTACATAGACTTTGCAATTGTCGTTGTACACTCCCATCTTTGTATAGTCCTTGCTATACTCGTCCCTGTAATAGACTATTAAATCACCTTCAGTTGATTGAGGGGCAACGAGCGGGAATATTTTATCTCCAACAAGTTGTTTAACATCCTCGTTATCAATTAGTATCTTTCTTATTACCGTCCCGATACGGAATTTGGATTTTGCCTTGATGTACATTATTGTCTCTGTTTTATTCTGTTTATTGCCGCCGTGATAGCGTTAGTTAGCTCGGTTAATGCTTTATCCTTGTTGTTGTTTATCGCATCCGTCCAAAAGTGATTCGCTGGCATTCTACCACGGTTAGCACCCGATTTAGTTTGTCTTTGCACTGTACCCATATCAACGAGATGGGCGTGGTTACCTGCCACTTTAACCCCTTCCGAATCTTCTAAGCCGAACCACTTGGTACTACGAATAAAGCCGACAAGAGAGCCTAGTTTATTACGCTTGTTCCTGATTGTTATTGACTTAAGTAGAGAACCTTTACTATATCTTCCAACCCTGCTTATTATATTAGATTCACCAGCTCTTTTAAGGATTGTAGCACCCTTGCGGATTCCAGTTCTTACAACCTTGTCTTTCTCCACGTCTTCCAAGCTATCGAGAGCGGCGTAAATCTTGTCAATATCAACAAGTTGAAGTTGCATCAGTCGTTAATCTTTTTAAGCGTTATTATCATTGAATTATCAGCCCTGTTGCGGTCTATCGAGGTGATATTGTAATCGTTACCCTCGTATTCTACTCGCATCTTGTCGTTTACTTGCGGGTTATAGCGGGAAAGAAATTGAATAGTTGAACGGTTGAATATCTCCTTTGCGTCTGTAACGTCATCCTGCGTTAGTTTCTTCTTGTACGCTTTTTGCTGGAATACAAGAATGTAAGTTGGAGTGACATAGCCCGTTTCGCTCGTTGTCTCCTTTAACTCTTTAAACGTTAGTGTTTCCGTCAATATTCCCGCTTTCATCGTTTTTGTTCTTTACAGGTGCGTTATAATCTTTATATTGATAGATTAGATGCTGGTAAGCCAATGGTATCTCGTAATTCTTTGTTGAGCTAATAGCCTCTCTGTTATTGTAATAGCTACCGATTAATAGTAACGCTGCGTGGTGTAGCGGTGCTGGTAGTTCCCCGTCCTCGTTTACTAGACTACATAAAGGTCTTTCTATCTCGTTCTCAATCGCTTGCGTTGCCGCCTCTTCCAAAAGGGTCAAGTAGTAATCGTTTTGAAGGGTGGAATCACCCAAGATGTTCAGGTGATTCCTTATATCTTCAAGTTGCACGTACATAGGCTATTACGCTTTTAACGTACCGATTACGAAAGATTCTTTTCGGCGTGGTGCGAAGTCAAAGTAACTGTTCAACACCAAGTTTATTTTCCCGTCAGCGGCAGACGTGTAAGGGTCTACAGTTACTTCGATGCCACCGAATTGGGCGATAATCAAGTCGTTCCAAGCGCCGCAAATAATTTTAGCGTCAGTCTTAACTGCAGATGTTGCAAGTGCGGGATAACCGTTTACCTCGTTATCAACCAACACAAATTTACCTTCGATAGCTTTGGATTTTTTCAAGGCTGCTTTCGCCTTAGGTGACATCACGTAAGACAATTCACCTAACGTGTTGTTATTCTCAACGTTACCTTCCATATCGACAACCAAATCCCAATTTGAAGTTGCTCCCGAACCAGCGGTAACGGTACTAATACCTAAACTAGTTGTGAATAAACCAGTTGGAGCGGCAGTAGTTCCGCTAGTATCGGACAAGATGGTAGATTCCAATTTAGCCGCTACAGCGTTAAGTATATCGTTTCTAAGCATTTGTTCAACATCCTCGCTTGTTTGAGTTAAGAACATTTTTGAAACAGCAACTTTAGTCGTTAAACGTTTGGGTTTCAAGACAATTTCAGAGAAAGTTCCCTCTCCAGCGGATGCCGTTGCGGTTTCGCCAGCCCAAGCAACGTTACTACCTGAATAAACAGGGATTGAGATTTCCCCTTGGATACCAGTTAGATAATTAGCACCAGCTTTTGCGAGTACCAATCTTTCACGCAAGGGCAACAAGATAGCTTCTTTATTCTCGATAATTGCGGGGTCTCCAGTGGTCGTTGTAATATCCGCTCTCACTTCCATCGGTATCGTTAAGTTGGAGTTGCAAGTAATTCCAGCGTTTTTAAATTCTTGTGCTCCAGCATCTAGCATCGCTCTTGTTTCGTCAGAATATTGTTTTCCGTTTAACTCTTCACGGATTGCGTTTAGTATTGAATATTTCATTCGTTTACGTGTTTTAATTTCATTATTATCAGTTATTTGATTAAGATTGCGTTTGTTATCGTTATCAATCTGTTTAAGCTGGTTGTCTATATCGGTTAGTTCCTCGTGTAGGCGTTGTATCTCGGTGTCTTCCGACTCGTTTAGCTTTCTTTGTTCTGCCTTGCACAAGTTTATAATTGATTCAATTTGTTCGACAACCTGACAACGTTTGTCTAGTAATTCTAGGCTGTTCATTTACCCAAGTATTTAGTTTTTAATTCTTTATAGTATTGTTCTAGCTCTTCTCTAGCTTCTTTTGCCTCCTGTTCCTCAATCTCCTCGATGCTGCGTTTAATTTCAACTGACGTGGTTGGGTAGGCTGGTTGACTAACGATTGAAATATCAAACAATTGGTCAAATTGTTGGATGGTGCGTAAATACGTTCCATCGCTTTGCTTGCGTACCGTGTAACCGCCTTTGGAACAGCGAAATGCGAAATAACACTTGTTAATATCGCCCCGTCTTACCATTTCCAAGACCTCGTCACCTAGTTGCGTGCGAGGGGCTTCAAACTCGAATGCTAACCCTTTATCGTCAACAACAAGGGCTAAAGTTCCCGTACCTTGGTTGCTACGTGCTAGTATACCTCTATTCTTGTCGTGCTCGTAGAGTGCGAAAATGTCGGATTTTTCCAAGACGCCGTTTAAACTCTGTGGTTCAATCACTTCTTCTATTTTTTTGTTTATTCTTGTCGGCGAGTTGAAGACTATAGCGTAGCCCCTCAATAACCTGCTCTCGTTATCGTGTTCTATATCAACGTTAAAGCTTCTTATTTCGTTGTTTTCCATTTTTTATAATAACTTCTACATATTATGTTATAATTTGTGTCACAGTGATTTACTTGTTTTCGAGGGCTGCTATTCTAGATTCAAGTGATTTGATGTATGTTTGCAAGCAAGTCATAACGCCATCTTCAAGATTCCAAACATACATGTCATAACTATTTCTTACCTCCAAGCAATTTTTTCCGTTACCGATTCCACCGACAACAAAATGCGTTCTTTGCTCGTCAGTTGTCCCGGTGGCCGATTTTGTGTAATATCCTAAGTTTATTTCATACCCATTTTTGGGCTTAGCGTTTGTTCCAATTGCAATTTGATTATTGTCATTTGCTTCCGTTTCACTTCCGATTAGCACGCATTTACTATTGTTCATACTTCTTGCGTTAGAGTAAGCGCCTATCGCAACTTGCTCGTTACCGTAAACTTTTGCCCTGCATCCAATCGCAACTGAACGCAAACCGGTACTAGTGTTCTCGCCTAACGCTATATCGGCACTGTTTTTCCAGCTAGTAAAGACGGGGTCCGTTTCCTCTCCACTTGTCCCGCCACTTATCACCATATCCCCTTGTCCTAGAATACTTTCGCCGTTAATTGTTTTGATGTTCTCGCCACTAACTAGCTTGTCTTGCTTGTCATTCTGCAAGTTGGATATGCTAGTGTTTATTTGTTCCAACGTTGCTGTATCAATAGTTCCTTGTACCCCTTGCGGTCCTGTAGGTCCAATTGGTCCTGTTACTCCCGCTTCTCCTTGTGGTCCAACTGCACCTTTATCACCTTGCGCTCCCACTGGTCCTTGCTCTCCTTTATCCCCTTTATCTCCTTGCGGTCCTGTCGGCCCGACTGGTCCTGTTTCTCCTTGTTCGCCTTGCGGTCCCTGTGGTCCTGTAGGTCCTTGCGGTCCGTTAATAATTCCAGTATAGATAAATTGTTTTATTTCAGCCATATATCCAAAAATTGTTTTATATTTTCGTTATTGTTCTTGTCGGGAAAATTGAAATCTTCCCTCGTAATCGTAACAATACTAACTAGTTGCCCTCTTCCCATCTTGTCCAGTTCTTGACTTGGAAGGAGGGCTAAATAAGTTCCTTCACTCTTTATTATCCCGTCCGCAAGCGTTACAACGTGAGCGTGTTCCTCGTCTAAATGCGTGAAATACTTGATGCTAAAGTCTTTAACCTGTTTCGGGTCAAAGTTCAACGCCAACCATATCATTAAATCAGTTCCCCGTTGTATCGTCTTCATTATCGTTCGTTTTTTGTTTGTTATTATTATTCAAGCCGTTAGCCACGTTCTGCGTTGTACTCATATTGATTTGGATAAACGTGTTATCGCCATCCGCAACTGGCGGTAAATTCAACGCCCTGCGTACTTCATTTTGCGATATAGCACCGATTTGGAATAGTTTATAATAGTAATCCGCTAACGCTTGCTTGTCAGCTCTAAGTAATTGACTATCATCGAAATTAACTGATAAATTGCTTTCGGACGGTTTGAACAACTTTCTTGTAAACTCCTCTTCAATCAATTCCAACCAAGGCTGCAAAGTGTCAGTTAAAAAGGCTAATTGAGTGGCTTCTAGCGAATTGTAGTTTACCTTGTCGTAATCGAACGCTTTAGTTGGACTGACGCCGAAAAATCTGCATATATCAATCACGTTAAATTGCCGTGCTTCAAGTAGTTGTGCATCGATTGGGTTAATAGTGACTGCCTCGTATTTCATAGTACTGTCTAACACTGCGATACCGTTACTATTACCGTTGCGGGCACTAAACGCCGTTTGCCAAGCCGTCCTAATCTGCTCTTTCTGTGCCGAGTTCAAGACTTTTTCACTTGATAGGATACCCGATAAGTTACAACCATTTTTGTAAAAACCCCTTGCGGACGATTCAGCATCAGAAGAAAGTTGAAGAGTATAGCGAGCGTTTTGCAACACGCTTATCCCGTTTATCCCGTCCACGCTGAACTTTTTCAAGTGAATCATATTGCAAGGCTCTATTAGCTTGCTATATCCTTGTACCCTGTAACTTAGCTTTTCCGTTTGCTCGTTGTAGTTAATATAGACGTTCTCGGGGCGTTGGAATTGCAAGGAGATTGCGTTACCCTTGCTATCCCTCTTTATCACGGCAAAACCGTTACCACGCAATAAAACACTATTAACCAACATTTTAATTAACAAAAAACGTGTTAAATGCTGGTGAGGGTGTCGATTAAGGACCGCATAGACTGGATGCGTGTTATTGTTCTGCTTGTAACCGTCCTTGTCTACGAGTAAATCGATTGGTAACGAGGCGATTGCGTCAGAGATAACGTCACAGCACCTGTAAACGGCTGGTAGCGTCATCGCATAATCGGTTGAAGAATAAGAGGTTATCGTGTTAAAACCTAGTGCCGTGGCGATTGCGTTCACGTCAGCATCTATGCTTCTCTTCTCCTTGTCCTTATTTTTAGTCTTAAATATATCTAAGATGTTCATTATTATTATATTATGTATTTATTAAAACACGTATAACTCGTAATCAGAACTGAATTGAGGTTGTTGGAAGTAAACCCCGAGACACTGTATAATAGCGACAACACCGTCTATCTTGCAAGTTTTCCAACTACCAGCCTTGACAGGCTTGCAATTGTTGTTACTGTCGAATTTTAGGGTCGTGTTTTTGAAACAAAAGCGTGTTATCTCGTTGTTATCCAGTACAATTAACCCGCCGAGAAACAACCGTTCCAGCTCTTTCGTGGGGCGATTGAAAGACACTAGCGATTGACTGAACACTTCCAAGGGTAGCCCTTTTGTCGTGGCGTCTATAGCCCATTGTGTCGCGTTAAACTGGTCGTAACCGATGCTTTGGATGCTATACAGGTCATTCGCCTGCATTAAATCCTTGGTTATATAGTCGTAATCGGTAACGTTACCGGGTGTTATCGTTATTTGTTGCCGGGTATTCCAATCCTTGTACTTGTCCTTGTTTGGTGATGTATTTAGGGCTTCCTCGGGCAAGTAGTATTTTACCTTGAAGTAATGCTTACCGTCTTTCAGCCACATGTAGCTGACAGCGGTAAGGTCACTTGTTGCGGCAAGGTCAACGCCAATCCAGCAATCATAGCCTTTAAACTCTTCAAAATCAATACTTTTTGTTAGTTTCAAAACGGTTTCACTTGGTATCCAAACAATCGACGTATCACACCAAATGTTCAGTGTCTTTGTTTTCACGCCTGACTCGTCACTAGGGTTGTTCTCTGCCTTTGTAACCTGTTGTTTAATAAAGTCTTCCGTTACCGTTACACCCAAGTTGGGGTTTGATTTTTCCCAGTTAGAAGAACTTTTCCAATCGTCCGATTCGTCTAGGCTATATATAGCCGTGAATTGGGTAATATCCTCTTTTACACCTCTTAGTATCTCTATCGCTGTTGTACGTGCGGCGTAACAAGGTCCTGTTTTGTCGAATCCCGCTGTTGTAATCGTTACCGCCAAAGGTTCTGACCGCATTCCCTGCGAGCTTGCGAGTACATCGTATAGTTTATTCGTTTTGGATGCGTGCCTTTCGTCAATCAAGAACATACTTGCGTTGAAACCGTCCAGCTTGGAATCGTCAGCGGCTAGACACTTTAGCTTGCTGTTTGTGGCCTGCAAGCGTATATTGTCTCTGAATGGTTCAAGATAAGTAGCCTTGGGGTCTAGCTGTCTAGCAAGCACGCTACACATTTCAAAGGATATTTTACTCTGTTCCTTTGAGTTAGCCGCTAATAGCACCTCCGCTGCTGGCTCTCCATCGGCAATTAAGTGATACAGGCAAAGTGCGGCGGCGAAAAAGGATTTACCGTTTTTTCGGGCTATCTCGATGTACACTGTACGAATTAGTCTTTTCTTCGTTTCTTTCCGTTGAAAGCCGTATATGTTGCAAACTAGCCAATATTGCCACGGTTCAAGTTGAAAGGGCTTGCCAGCGTGTACACCCGTGTAGTGTTTAAGCGTTGAAATAAAGCTACTTACCCTATCAACACGGGAAGGTACAAACTCAATATCGGGGTGTTGAAATAATGCAAGATATTGTTTACAAGCAAGATAGATGTACTCGCCAGCAACAACACGTTTTTCCACCACGTCAATTGCGTACTTTTTATACTTAAATAGCTCATCTTTCATCACTTTGGTTGATTTAAGAACTTAATTAGCGGGCTTTCCTCTTCTTCCTCTTCTTCCACTTCTTTAACCTTGGCCTTGGATTTAGGGGTCATTTGAAGTTCACTTAACAACCTGATAATTTGTAATTTGGTCGAGTTCTTGATTACTAACAAAGGATGCTTGTTGAAGTTACCGTACCTGTCAGGTATCATCAATCCATCTTGTTTAATTCTTTGATTTATTTGAATATAGGTGTTATATGCGTCTTCCAATAAATTTAAAGACCCGATTAGATTGTCGGGTATAGTGTTATCGTTATCCTCTTTTATCTTGGTTATAAGGTGTTTAAGCACGCTAGCTGTTTCCGCCTCGCTCTCTTTACTAATCACGTATTTAGCCATTTTTTCAAAACTTTCTACTTTAAGTAGCTGATTTTGTGCTACAACGGCTTCTCACGCTAAAATATGAACCATTATGAACTTGATTAACGTGATTAACTGATATACTATTGCACCATATTTAATTCTTTAAATTTTTTACGTTATGAGAAAGATTTTTTATTTATTAATGTTGTGTGTTTCAATTTCTTTCGTTGCTTGTTCTGACAGCGATAACGGTGGTTCAATGAAAGTTAAAATTGGAAAAGTGACCTGCAATTTTGACGAGTTCGAGGGGGTTTATTACGCCTCGCAAAAAATGTTCGGTGGTGTAACTATAGCTGAATCGAAAGACGGGATTGGAACAACTTTACGACTAGAATTGCGTGATATTGATTTAACAAACGGAAAAATTAAAGTGTTAGATTCTGAAACAGACAGAATGGTTGAAAAAGATTTGGAACTTAACAAAGAGTATGTTTTTCAAGATATTACGGCAACTATTATCCTAACAATTGATGAAGAGCTATTTGACACCCGATACGATACTTTCGGGGCCGCTAAAACGACTAAAATAACCATCCTTGACTGGAATGCGGAAAAGAACTACATCAAGTTCAAATTGAGTAACTTGGTATTCGAGAGCGAAAGCATTGAATATGGTGAGGTTGTAACTGGCAAGGAAAAATTAGGCTGTGAAGACTTAACTATCGAGTCAACGTACGAAGAAGAATAATTAGACAGACAACGGGTAATAGCATACTCGCTGAGCAACCAAGCCTAGAGGGGAAGACTTTCACAAGTGTTTCCCCTCTATTTTTTTACTACATATAATATAGTATGCATTAACGCTCGATTTGATATACCATATTATATGTTGAAGGGGGTGCAGAATTTGCACCCTAATAAAGAAGATATATAAGAGTACAAGGGTTGGAAGAAAAGAGGCTTTAACTTATACTCAAAGTTCAACGCAATTTGCTTCGAACTTTGCCCCACCACTCTAAAAGATATAAACAGCGATTGATTCAATCTTAACTTACTTAAGTAAGTAATTAAAAATTGATACCTTTTTGGTATCAATTTTTGACACCCTCGAATAAGGCGATTTAAGGCACTTAAATTTTTCGGGAAGGTAATTACCAAGTTGAAAGAGAAAGTTGGATAAAGGGCTTAAAAAGGGGCAAATTTATTAAGTTACTAAAACAGGTTACAATTCAATATCCAAACTTTACCTATTTTAAAAAGCACTGTAGCACTAGCAACAATTAAGTAACTTAAATTCTTCTATTATTTATTACTTTTTTGTTTCTTAAATTTGGATATTGTAATTAAAAAATGTATATTTGCGTTTGAAAAACGAAACAAATCGCAAAAAAGTATCAGTTCCGGTACTTTTAAAAGCTATGTAATATTTATAAACAAGTTGGAGAGGTTGCAAACTCTTTTGCCCTAGTCCTTATAGTTGTCGTTCAACTGGGGCAATTTACCAACTTGATAAACAAGAACAACAACATTGATAATTGTAAATAATTTATTAAATATATGAACGATAACAAAGAAAAGCCCAGAAAGGCTACAAACTACACATCTATTATCAAAGATAGTAAAAAATTCTACGTGTCGATAAACGACAACATCCAATTCTTGCTCAGCCCGAACGAATTGGCCATCTTTCTAAAAGTAATACACCTTAACAACATTGGAAAGAACAAGCAAAGTAAAGAATACTTTGCCCTAACAACTCGTCTGTCTAAACGAACAATCGACAAAACATTGGAACAACTAGTTCGGTATTCATTGATTAAAATTGAAAAGACCGGGAAAACTACTAACACGTATAATCTCAACTTGGAAGTGATACAGGGTATTTACAGTTCTCTGAACTCGATTAAAGAGATTGAAGGTAAACAAAAATGGTGTGAAATCTATATCCAAAATGTAGCCTCTAGGGGTGCAGAATTTACACCCCAGGGGGGTGCAAAAAATGCATGTTCAGGGGTGCAGAATTTGCACGTTAGGGGTGCAAAAATTGCATTGGAGGGGGTGCAGAATTTGCACCCTAATAAAGAAGATAATAATAAAGAAGATAATAATAAAGAAAATTTTTCCCAAAAGGACGATTGCAGTTTAGATAATTTGGATTTGGATAATAATAGTTTAGATAACTTAGTTTCGGAAACGAGCTATAAAAGCGAAGTTGAAGAAACGATTCAATCAGATAATAATAATTTAGATAATTTAAATAATATAGACAATTCAGACTTGGATAAATCGATTTTAAGGGACTTTCAGGATAAAGATGATAACTTTATCCAACCTGACCCCAAAGTGCCCGAAAACGCCTCTAACGAGGCAAAAACAACCTTATCCAACGAGATACTCGATATTGACGAGTTCTACGAAGGGGAAACTAATAGAATGCTGGATAATTTCCGGTCAGTTGAGGCCTTCACGGACGAGTACCAAAAAGTATTATCTAAACTAGAAAACAATTATCCAACGGAGATTAATGTTAAGTATATTAACAGATTAAAGATATTTTACACCAAGACACTCAAGAATTTAGCAGGACACCCAAAGTTACAATTCCTAACCCAAAGAATTGAAAAGACGTTGGAAATCACGGGGTTAAAGGATTTATACTATAGCCTAGCGGCGTGAGTATCAATCCAACGAATTATCCGGGCGAATGCCCCTCCCCAAAAGGAGATATTAACCAATTAAACTAATAAAGACATTATGAAAGAAGCAACCAAAGTAAAAATTGATTCGGCATATCAAAACCTTGTTGGACAGGGCATTACACCAAGTGTTAGAAAGTTAGCCGAGATAGCAGGGGTAAGTACCAAAACGTCAAGGATGTATTTAGATAGCCTGAAAAGTACTACACCTAAGGAAAGTACTACACCTAAGGAAAGTACTACACCCAAAACTGATACACCCAAAACTAACGGTAGTAATGGTACTGAAACTGGTACTACTCAACAATACACCCCTTCCACAGAGTTCAGAAGTCCCGAGGAGGTGAACAAGCTCGCCAATTACCTACTATCGGACAGCAAAAAAGAGGTAACCCAAGACGAAATATTTACTCGATACGCCGAAAACGGGGAGTTTGATTCTTTCGTCAGAGAAATAAACTTTATCCGCAGGAACATTGGCAAGTTATTCTTTAAGTGCAAGCCATTGTTAATCCAATTAATTGAACCTTTCCCAACAGAGTACAAGGAAAAAGCGTTGAAGGAACTTAATAGACCAGTTAAGAATTAAGC
>ERZ839767.2911-NODE-2911-length-20870-cov-4.543791_pt1 | contig 20870 bp, 10 predicted proteins | sample MGYA00519879_ERZ839767 | MGnify/ENA primary metagenome ERZ839767 (study PRJEB31850, sample SAMEA3708852) | human gut metagenome | biome: human gut; feature: human-associated habitat; material: faeces | place: China | collected 2014 ...
TATTTGCTAACATTATTAACAGGCTATCATCACTAACAAAGGATTTTTTTAAAAAGAAAGAAATAAGAATATTATTATGAATGAACTCATAAAGGCTATTAACGAGCTAAAGAAAGAAAAGAATGCAATCATTCTGGGACACTACTACCAGAAAGGGGAAATACAAGACATCGCCGATTACGTTGGCGACAGTTTGGCATTGGCTCAATGGGCAGCCAAAACGGAAGCGGACATTATTGTGATGTGTGGCGTTCACTTTATGGGGGAAACGGCAAAGGTGCTTTGTCCGGACAAGAAAGTGTTGGTACCCGACATGGCGGCAGGTTGTTCGTTGGCGGACAGTTGTCCGGCGGATCAGTTTGCACAGTTTGTCAAAGAACACCCGGGATACACCGTTATTTCGTACGTCAACACAACAGCTGCCGTGAAAGCAGTGACAGATGTGGTGGTGACTTCCACCAATGCGAAGCAGATCGTGGAAAGCTTCCCAAAAGATGAGAAAATAATCTTTGGTCCGGATAGGAATTTGGGTAATTATATCAACTCTGTTACGAACAGGAATATGTTGCTTTGGGACGGAGCCTGTCACGTGCATGAACAGTTCTCTGTTGAAAAGATTGTGGAATTGAAAGCGCAGCATCCGGAAGCGTTGGTCTTGGCACATCCCGAATGTAAGAGTACAGTATTGAAACTGGCTGATGTGGTAGGGTCTACGGCAGCATTGTTGAAGTATGCAGTGAATCATCCGGAAAACACCTATATTGTGGCTACCGAATCGGGTATCTTGCATGAGATGCAGAAGAAGTGTCCGCAGACGACGTTTATCCCTGCTCCACCGAACGATAGTACGTGCGGATGTAACGAGTGTAGCTTCATGCGGTTGAATACGTTAGAGAAGCTCTATGAGTGTCTGAAGAATGAGTCACCGGAGATTACAGTAGATCCGGAGGTGGCGGAGAAGGCAGTGAAGCCGATTCAGCGGATGCTGGATATTTCGGCTAAGTTGGGATTATAAACTTTGAGAATATATAATCTATAATTAAGGCTGTTTCAAAGATGCTTGGAACAGCCTTAATTTTTGGCAAACTATTATGTAAAAGAGATAATGATGACGCATTTGTATCAGTAATAGGCGTATTTGTGTTTTAGTAGACATCACTTCTTCTCTATCTTTGTGCTATTAATAATTGTAATATGGAAAACATAAATAATAGGGCAAGATGATTTTATTCATATTTCAATGAATGTAGATGATGAAATAACTATAACAACCTTTTAAATATAGAATGATGAAAACAATAAACCGACTTGTATTAGTACTATTATTCTCGATTCGTATTTTTTTATCTAATGCTCATGAACTAGTTGATTATGTGAACCCAATGATTGGCGCGACGACTTTGGATAACATAGGAAATACAGATCTTGGGTTAGGCAAAACTTTTCCGGGTGTATGTACCCCTTTCGGTTTGGTACAGTTAAGTCCGGATACGAAAACCGGTGGAGATAATGGGTCGGGATATTCTTATCATCATACAACTATTGAGGGATTTAGCTTTACTCATATGAGTGGTATTGGTTGGTATGGCGATTTGGGCAATTTTCTGGTCATGCCGACTACCGGTAAACTTCATACTTTTAAAGGAACAGAGGAAAATCCGGATGAAGGCTATCGTTCCAGATTTTCTCATGAAACGGAGTCGGCACATATTGATAAATATGAAGTGAAACTTGATGACTACGATATCAAGGTGGAATTGACTGCTGCACCGCGTTCGGGAATGATACGCTTCACTTATCCCGAACATGAAGAATCGCGTATCCAGATTGACTTGGCACGTCGTATAGGGGGGACTTCTACCGAACAATTTGTGGAAGTTGTTGATAATCATATAATTCGGGGATGGATGAAATGCACACCCGAAAACGGTGGCTGGGGAAATGGTGCAGGCCAGGCAAATTATACCATTTATTTCTATTGTTTGTTCAGCCGTCCTTTAGTGGATTTTGGTATTTGGAGTGCGGACATTCCCGAAGGTATTTCTCGCAAGAATGAATCGAATGATGACGAGAATTATTATCAGTATGTCAGAAATGCTGTTATTCATCCACAGGCAAAAGTGATGGAAGGTAAACATTTGGGATTTTATACTCAATTTCCAACCAGGAAAGATGAACAGGTTCTGATGAAATGCGGTATATCTTTTGTCAGTATGGAAGGCGCACAAAAGAATTTGGAACATGATATACCGGATTGGGATTTCAACAAAGTTTCTGTGTGCACGCGGAAGATGTGGAATGATGCATTATCTAAGATAAAAATAGAGGGAAACGAATCAGATAAGACTACTTTTTACACTGCGTTGTATCACACGATGATTGATCCGCGTTGTTTTTCGGATATAGACGGAAAGTATATAGGAGCTGACAATAACGTTTATCAGACTTCTACGTTTACATACCGGACTATTTTTAGTGGTTGGGATGTGTTTCGCAGCCAGTTTCCTTTGCAAACGATAATTAATCCGGATTTAGTGAATGATGAAATTAATTCATTGATACAGATAGCGGAGAAAAGTGGAAAGGGGTATTATCCCCGGTGGGAGTTTCTGAATGCTTACTCCGGCTGTATGGTAGGCAATCCGGCTGTATCTGTTTTGACTGATGCTTATCAGAAAGGAATACAAAATTATCCGGTAGATAAATCCATTCAGTATGCTATCAACACCGTACGGACATTTGGCAATAATGAAGACGGATATGATCCCGGAGATTTATCTAAAACGTTAGAGTATGCTTATTCCGACTGGTGTGTCGGTACTTTGCTTCGTTCTCAAAATCGTGTTCAGGAAGCAGATATTTATTTGAAGAAATCAAAGGCTTACCGTAATGTATGGTGTGACAGTGTAAAGTGGTTCAGAGCACGCCTGTCAAAAGAAGAATGGTTGCCTTGGAAAGGGAAAAAAGTACATTGGCAGGGTTGTATAGAAAGTAATAACTATCAGCAAGGATGGTTCGTTCCGCAGGATATTGAAGGTATGATACAGTTAATGGGAAAGAAATATTTTGAAGAGGAATTAATCGAATTCTTCAATGGGGCGGATGATGATTTTAAATGGGGAGACTATTACAATCATCCTAATGAACCTAATCATCATGTACCTTTCTTGTTGAATTATACTTCACAACCTTGGCTTACTCAATATTGGACACGGAAGATATGCCGCAATGCTTATAATAACACAGTTAACGGACTTTGTGGAAATGAAGATGTGGGACAAATGTCTGCTTGGTACATATTGGCGGCGATGGGGATGCATCCTATTTGTCCCGGAAATAATACATATGAACTCACATCACCGCTTGTTAATAAAGCTACGATTGAATTAGACAATCGTTATTATAAAGGAAAACGTTTTACCGTCATAGCCCGGAATAATTCGGAAGAAAATGTATATATACAATCTATAACTTTGAATGGCAAGAAAATAAACCGTTTATGGATTACTCATCAGGAAATAACTCAAGGAGGAGTATTGGAATTTGTAATGGGGAAATATCCTAATAAACAACTGAAAGGAAATCTATCAATCCGGACAATCCAATTAATAAGGTAATACAGCACAGAACTATTTTACTGGTTGGAATCCTATGGTAATTTTACTCATTCTCCACATTTGTACAATGTTCCAATAAAACATATTCTTTTGTGGAGATAGGGTAAATCCCATCAAAATAGTTTCCTGAAATTCGGATATTATCTGTCCAACGGGCATAGATTGCCTGTTTATCTTTCAGTGTCAGTGTAAAACGATTATTTTCGATACGGATCCCTTTATGAACAGTTCCGTTCGGACGGTTATTTTCGGGAGCAATATTGATAACCGGACTTCCACATTCTATGAAATGGTTGTTTCGGATGGTAAGGTCATGTACGGGGCCTGACTCATACCAACTGCGAGCATCATTTGAGACAGCAATAGCACTCATTGGTGTACGATAAAATACGTTATTTTCGATTATAACTTTCCGGCGTGTCGTAACAAGTATTCCTCTTGTCGGTGTCCGGGCAAAATAGTTATTGCGGATTTCTACTTCCGGTGTCCAAGTGATATTTTCTATTACTACTTCCTGTTGTGGTAGGATAGAAGGAACGGAACTATTCAGTGTAAGTTTACAATCGTAGTCGTTTATTCTCTCCACTTTGAGTACTGATGCTTTATGCAGACATTGTAATGAATGTATTTCTGTAAATTCAACTTCATCTCCAGGAAAGAAAGCTTCAAATCCGTAAGATTGAGGATGCATGAAACGAACTACTATTTTATTTCCCGGTTCGTAAGCAATAACTTTCAGGTGAGTTCCGTGCACATTGATCGGATCATCTTGTGCTCCTTCAAAACGAGAGTTGATGATACGGATTTTTCCTTTGCATCCGGACATTTGCACAAAGTCAGCAAAACCGGCACAGGTACGACCACTGCCATACTCCGGTTCACAGTTTAAATATTTATAAGTCAGATTTTCGGAATATTGGCCGACAATTCCAAAGTTTCCTAGAAAATGCAGGTTTAAATGTTCGAGTATAATGTTTTTGCTCAAATGAATAAATCCACATGCTTCATCTCGGATGGCATCCCGCATCTGAAATATTTCTCTCGGATATAAAGTTACTTTCTTGTCGTATGTTGCGTGTATCTGATGATTTCCGATGTCTGTAAGAGAAACGACATGGTCGGTAGGCAGATTACAACGGTTTGTTATATTGGTATGTAGATTAAAAGTTTGGGCAATGCCACCGGTAAAACTCCATTCTGTTCCTATCCATTTTATCTGTTTATCTGTAATTTCATACCGGTCTTTGGGGTGAATTCTGAAAGTTGCCGTATAAGCTGTTGTATCAATAACTTTCATTTCCGTAACCGAAGGATCGGCAGCTTTCAAAGTAAAATTGCGGAGTGTTATATTTTCGCTTTTGTCTATAACAAAAGAAGTCATTTCTCCGTGTGTAATCAGATGCGCACCACCACCATCAATAATTAAGTTTTTCATATCCTTTATCCAAAGGCCAATGTGTTTGGTAGGGTCGGGATTTTCTTCTTTAGAGGCAGTGTTGGATATAAAATAAACTTGCTTGGAACTACTGTTGCGGTATAGATCATAGTTTCCTTGTTCAAGTTGAATCACTACTTTCTTCCCTTTCAAATGACGTGCTTGTTCTATGGCATTTTGTAGGCGTGGAGTTGCATCACCGGGTTGCACTTTCACATAAATAGTTTCTTGTGCCGACAATATGCTGAATACACTTACTTGGAAAAGGAAGAAAATAATGATTCTGTACATAAGTTTACTTATTTGAATTTTAATATATCTTTAGCTTTCATGGATACGGTAATCAGTCCGTTGTTTATCACTGGGTTGATTCGTTTATTATTCAGCGTGATAGTGTAATTTTTCCCTTGTGGAACTTTTACTGTAAATGTATTGTCAGCAGTAGCTTTTAAAGTTGCTTCGTTAATCAACGACTGATTCCAGGCTGCTGAAACTTCCGCTCCTCCTTTCACACACAGGCCTTTATAATTTCCTACGTTCCATTGTTCGGGCAGACAGGGCAGGAATTCAATATATCCTTCGTGTCCTTGTACCAGCATTTCTGCTATTCCGGCCGCTCCGGCTGTATTTCCGTCAAGAATAAAAATATCATAGGGTGCTCCTGCAATACCGGCAGGAGAAATGCTCAACAGGTTCTCACGTGTGAATATACTCTCAAGAGTAAGGACACTTTGATAAGCTTGTTTGGTATCTTTCAGTCGGGCATAGAAACAAATCATATTGGCGCGACTCCATTCCGTGTCTTCCCAACCTTCCGCAGCCAGGCGGTCTTCGATTGTTTTGCGTGCACCTGCGGCGAGTTCGGGAGTTTTATCAAGGGTAATCTGTTCGTAAGGATAAAGAGCCAGTAAATGTGAAGTATGGCGATGATTAGGGTGTGCTTCGTCATAATCTTCCAACCATTCTCGTACACCTCCGTTAGCACGCAGACGGATGGGAGGGAATTTCTTGATGGCTTGTTGTAAACTATCACTGAACTCCTTATCAATGTTCAGGATTTGAGCTGATTGAATACAAGCATTGAATATTTCATAAGCTAATACACGGTCACAGGTGGGCATCATTGATGCACACAAGTTGTTGCCTTGGTAAAGGAAAGAATTTTCCGGTGAAATGCTTGGTCCTGTTACCATATAACCTGTATTGGGATCTTCGACCATATAATCGAGAAGGAATTCCGCATTTCCTTTTAATAGAGGGTAAGCGGTTTTTGCCAGATAATCTTTGTCACGTGTGTATTCGTATTGAGTCCAGAGATGCGAGGCAATCCAACTGCTTGCTGTGGGAAATAATCCCCACAGGATGCTTCCCGAAGGAGCTGTGTATCCCCATATATTGGCTGTGGTGTGAGCTGTCCATCCTTTGCATCCATATATCTTTTGAGCAGTTTTCGCTCCATGAACAGATAAATCTTCGATATATTTGAAAAGGGGAAGATGACACTCTGCCAGGTTACCTACGTTTGCAATCCAGTAGTTTTGCTGTGTATTGATGTCCAGGTGATAATCATTTGTCCACCCCATGTTACATGCTAAATTATCATTAAAGAAACCTTGCAAGGCGGCTGGAAGAGGTGAATTTTCTCGCGATGAGGCTAGTAATAAATAGCGTCCGTATTGGAAAAGCAATACATCAAGGCCGGGATCATATCCGCCTTTTTTTACTTGTTCCCATCTTTTGTCAGTTGGCAGACCGGCATATTCTCCTGTTCCCAGTTGTAGGGAAACACGGTCGAACAGAGGAGTATAATCGTTGAGATGAGTTTTCTTCAGTTTTTCATAAGTCTTCTTTTCTGCTTTTACAACAGTTTCTTTGCAAAGAGATTTATAAGCGTCGTTCTTATAATTCGTGCGTACATCTATTACAATAGTCAGCATATCAGCATCATTCACTGATATGGAAGAATCTTCAGCTTGTAGTGTTCCATTAGGCGCGGATATTGCAATACGGCCTTGAAAGTTGACACCACCGGGACCTTGCTTGGGAAAATTAACTGTTCCTTCAAAAATCAATTGATTACCATCGGTTGAAATTTCAGATTCCCGCAGCATACTTAATGATAGTTTTGCATTAATAGCTTTCTTCTTACTGGCGGACATTCGTAATACAAGAACGTCGTCCGGATTGGTTGCAAAACATTCGCGCACGTAATTAACGTCACCTATTGTATAATTGGTTGTACTGATAGCTGTACCTAAGTCGAGAGAACGACGGTAGTTACTGACTGTATTTTCCGGATAACTGAAAGTGAGTTTCAAGTCACCGATAGGAAGGTGTGTACCAAAAGAATGTCCATTACCATGTAAAAATTCTCCAGCAATTTGATTTCCTTCTTGTATTTTTCCTTCGAAAAAGAGTTTTCTTAATTCATTCATTCTTTCTTTTCCGAAAGGAATTTCCTGATTCTCGTCATATTGTCCCGACCACATGCTTGATTCATTCAATGCGATGGTTTCTTCTTCGATACCTCCGAATACCATCGCTCCGATACGTCCGTTGCCTATTGGTACAGAACTCATCCATTCTTTTGCGGGTTGTTCGTACCATAGTTCAACTTTATCCTTTGCTTCCAGATTCGTACATCCGGAAAGGGATATCATCATAATGGCTAGAGAAAAACTAATGGTTTTAATTTTCATGGCTCAAATATAATTAAATGATTAATATATAAATAGGAGTTGTTTTTTTATTATAGGACAAAATTAGTCCATCGTGATTTTATCTGCTCTATACAAATGATTCATAAAATAGAAAGAATACGTCCTGTAAGAAGCCTGGGCGATATTTGAATCAAATATTCTATTTTTTGCAGCGTTCATAACTCAATTACTTGCTACATATCGGGTATATTTGCATTGCTTTTAAAGATAAATATTAGATCTAATAAAAAACATGAGATTCATTAAATACAATTTTGTTTTACCTATAAATTCAAACTACATGAAAAGAAGCTCGAAGGCGGTAATCTCTTTATTATTTGCCTGTTTATTGTTGGAAACTCCAACAAAGTCTTTAGCTTTGGAACCAACATCTGCTGTTGCTAATGACACGAAGGAGCGAAACTGGACTATCCAGGGACAAATACTTGAAAACTCGGTACAGCCTCTTCCTATTGCAGGTGTTAATGTTCTTATTAAAGGTACTACGATTGGTACTATAAGTGACACGAATGGATATTTCTCCATTAAAGCTCAAAAAGGAGATGTTATTGTGTTCACTTATCTTGGGTTCCGACCTTATGAATTTGTAGTATCCCGTGCTATCAGTAACTTGAGTGTTTCCTTATCCGAAGATTCTGAAGCATTGGATGAAGTGATAATTACCGGTTTTTCGGAAGAAAAAGAAACTAAATTCAATATCTTCCGTATCTACATTAGATATTGCGAAAAATCTGAATTCCAAGCCTATCACTTCTATTTCGCAATCTTTGCAGGGAGGTGTCACAGGTCTGACTGTTACCCAAAGCTCCGGTATGCCGGGGGGAGACGGAGCTTCTATCAAGATTCGCGGTATTTCTTCATTACACACCAATAATGACCCGTTGGTTCTGGTTGACGGTATTCCAATGGATATGAACCAACTGGATCCGAATACAATTGAAAGCGTTACTATTTTAAAGGATGCTGCCGCAGCCGCTATTTATGGTGCACGTGCAGCCAATGGTGTAATTGTGGTGAAAACGAAGCGTGGTACGGTAGGAAAGATTAATGTTTCTTATGATGGTTACTTTGGTATTCAGAAAGCTACTTATCTTCCTGATTTTGTGAATGCGGCAGAATATATGACTATGGCTAATATTGCCCAAAAGAATATTGGCGGTGATGAGTTGTATGATGGAGAGTTAATCAAAAATACAATTGCCGGTACCGATCCTTATAAATATCCGGATACAGACTGGGCAGATTTCTTATTTGGCACAGGATATGTACAAAACCATTCAGTGGCCGTTTCGGGTGGTGGTAGTCTGGCACGTTTCGCTTTGAGTGTAAACTATATGCAGAATGAGGGATTGACAGAGCATACAAGTTCTGACCGTTTGAATATCCGTGCCAATACCACTGTCAGTTTGCGGGATAACTTGTCTGTAAACATGGACTTCAATGCTTACCGTACCAACCGGAAGCAACCGAAAACAGACGCTGCTGATAAGTCATTGTTTGAATGGATGTATAAGACACCGCCCAATACCGTAACTCGTTATCCGAAAAAGGCAGGTAGTGATTTTACTTATTATGGCAACAGACCTAATATGACTAATCCGGCAGCTTATATCGATCGTGCGGGAATACGTGAAGATTATGAGGATAATATCAGTGTGAATATTTCTCCTCGTTGGGAAGTATTGCCAAATCTGGTACTGAAAGGTCAGTATTCTTATCGTATCAGTAGTCGCGGAGGTAAGAGCAAACGGGAAGCATATAATTTCTTTGATTATGATACAGATGCTTTATTGAATACTTGGGGAGCAGATTTTTCAGATTATAGAGATCATGATACCTATTATTATCTGGGTGGTACTGCTGAATATACGTATGATAAAGGCGATCATCGCCTGTTTGTTATAGGAGGTTACAATCAGGAGCTGACTCATCAGAACAGTTGGGACAGTTATTCAATGATCTCCATGTTTGCTAAAGCTAACTATACGTATGATCGACGTTATCTTATTCAAGGTACTGTGCGCCGTGACGGTTCTTCACGTTTTGGAGACGGTGAAAAGTTCGGAGTATTTCCTTCTATTGCTGCAGGTTGGAATGTGCACGAAGAAAAATTTATGAAATCATTAAAGAACGAAATCAATGAATTGAAGTTGAGAGCTTCTTATGGTTTACTTGGAAACGAAAATATCGGATTATATAAGTATCAGACTTTTATTGATATGGGTAATGGTGAGGAAAAAGAATATGGTAACCCTGAAATTACCTGGGAAAAGGTGAAAATGCTGAATATCGGTGCAGATATCCGCCTGTTCAAAGATTTGAGCCTGACTTTCGACTGGTACGAAAAAACGACTTCAGGAATGCTTATTACTCCTCCTATTTCTTCTATCGGTGGTACTTGGGCAACTGCTATTAACTCTGGAAAAGTACGTAACAGAGGTTGGGAATTTAGTGCAAATTACGACAAACAGTTTAAAGACTTTGGCTTCAGTATTCATGGTGGCCTGTCTCAAAATAAAAATAAAATCATAGATTTGTTTGGAGCACCTTATGATAACGGGTCTACAATCAACCAAATAGGTTATGCGTTAAATAGTTATTATGTTTATCCTACTGATGGTTTATTGCAGGAAAGTGACTTTACGAAAGATGCTTCCGGCAAATGGATACCCAAAGAGGGAGTAGTTATTTTTGATGGACAACAACCGGGTGACATCAAGTATTTGGATGTTTCCGGTCCTGACGGTACTCCTGATAATAAGATTACTACTGACGACCGCGTAATACGTGGAAATGACCAGCCTGACCTGAACTATTTTGCAAACCTTTCTTTTAATTACAAGAAATGGAGTTTTGAAGTTCTATTCCAGGGAGTGACAGGTGTAGATGCTTATTATAGTGCGCCTTTTTCTAACGGGCTGAACTTGACAGGAGACGGTTTGACGCCTATGAAAGCACAATTAGATTATTGGACGCCGGAGAATCCGGGCGCGCGTTATCCGAGACTGACGCCGTCTCCTGATTACGGTAATAATCATCATGCGTCCGATTACTGGCATTTTGACGCAAGCTATTGCCGTGTAAAATACATTCAGGTGGGATATACATTCGATCAGATGTCACTGAAGAAAGTAGGTATTTCCAGCATCCGCGTATATTTGAATGCCCAGAATCCGTTTACTTTTGCCAAAGAAAGCATGATTGATCCTGAAAACCGCGGTCAGATGGGTTCTTATCCATTGGTAAAAACTTATTCTGTAGGTCTTAGTTTGAACTTCTAATCATTAAAATATAGACATATTATGAAACGATATAATAAAATAATTTTTAAAGGTTTGTTTCTGGCCGGACTCATTGGCTTATTCAGTAGTTGTGAAGACTTCCTGACGAGAGATAAACCGAATGCCTCGACAGATGATGATTTCTGGAAAACGCAACAGGAATGTGAATCGGCACTTGGTACTTGCAAGTTGTGGTTAAGAGGCGATTGGGGTGGAGATGAAATAGGTATGGTTTTTCAGGACGGAGCGTCAGACAACGTTTATTTTACAGGAAACTTTGACGTGCGTATCCAGCAGTTGGGAAATGGTTCTTTAGTGCCTCCAGCCGACAATAATAATCCCGGCCCATGGGAATATCAGTTTTACACCTGGAACCAATGTTACCGGAAAATCCGCAATTGCTGTCGACTACTCGATAATATTGATAATGCCTATTTTACGAATGAGTCTGAACGCGACCGTATGAAAGCGGAGGCGAAAGTATGGCGGGCATGGTATCATATTCGTTTGTTAAACTGGTATGGTAGAAATGATGGTATTCCGTATGTAGACAAGGCTTTGTTGCCTTCGGAGATTTATATGGCACGCACTCCGGTTAATGAATGTCTGGATAGAATTAATGCAGAGTTGGACGAAGTAATCAATTCGGAAGCTCTCCCGTTTATTTGGGATGAAGGAAGACGTGACCGTATGTCCCGCTCTATTGCCCTGACTTTGAAAATGGATGTAAATCTCCAATTCAAACGATATGATATAGCTAAAGCGGCTGCATGGGAATTGATAAAGAGTGGAGAATTTGAGTTGTATTATTCTACTGCTACCGACAATAATCCGGGTAAGAATTACCGCGATCTATTTACATATGTGGGCAAGCAGAATAAAGAACGTATTTTATATAAGGGAGGCGGTTCGAGCGGTATATTTTCCCGTTGTATGTCGGGAAGTTTTGGCGGACAAGGAGTAATGAATGTATTGAAATCGTTTATAGATACTTATGAAACGATAGACGGACAAACAATTCAATCTTTATCTACTTCTGAAAGAGAGGCTTATGAAAAAGATCCGTATCATGGAGCAAGAGATCCTCGTTTGAATGTCAGCGTTTTTGTACCGGGTGATAATACAGGACTCTCCAATTATACATTTAGTCCTTTCAATCCGGATTGTGGTGATTATATTGGCAGGAACGATGGTATTCGCAGCGGTTATATGGTGAAGAAATTTATGACTGAAGATGATCGTGGCAACAATGGACAAGGCAGTCTTGATTTCGTTATTTACCGTTATGCGGAAGTATTATTGGATTATGTTGAATGTTTGGTTGAAACCGGTGATTGGGATGATCCGAAAGTGAAGGAATATATTGATGCTATTCGTGTTCGTAGCGGAATGCCAAAAATGGACCAAACGGTTTATAATTCAGAGGAAAAGGTACGTGAATTATATCGTCGTGAACGACGTGTGGAACTTTGTTTCGAAGGCAAACGTTATGATGATATACGTCGTTGGGGAATTGGAAATGATGTAATGAACGGTCCTATTTATGGAGCATGGAATCCTGACACACAATCGTTTATTAAACTTGAAGAACGTCGCTGTACATTCCCGAAGTTTGATTCATGGCCGATTCCGCAGAAGGAAGATACTTCTAATCCTAATATAAGTCAACCTACGGGTTGGTAAACTTTTATTCTCCAATGAGAAATATAGTGTTTCTCATTGGAGAATACTACATTTGTTAATGTAATAATTAATAGAAACCAGATGAAACCATACCGCCTGTTAACAAGTTTAATTGCTTTATTGTCTTTTAGCCTAGTATCCGCTTCCCCATATAATATTGCGCCTGATAGTCGTGTATCGGCCTCGTCTACATTAAATGAATCGTATGAAGCATCTAATGTTACTGACCGGATAATCCGTGTACCGGACAAAGGAGAATGGGCTTCTAAAAGCACTATGACGTTTTGGGGGCAGATTGATTATCCCTGGATACAATTAGACTGGGATAATCCGGTATGTGTTAACAAGGTTGTTTTGTATGACCGTCCCGATGAAAAAACACATATCGCAGGCGGTATATTGCATTTTAGTGATGGGAGTTGTATAAATGTGTGCCAAATACCTAATAATGGTAGCCCGAAAGTAGTTGAATTTCCTGCAAGAAAGACAAAATGGATCCGTTTTGAGGTAACTGACGGAGATGGGGTGAATCTCGGCTTATCAGAAATTGAGGTTTTTCCGGCTCCTGAAGATTATTCTGATTATGTGTCGTGGGTAGATCCCTATATCGAGTCGGCAAGAGGGAGATATTTCTTTTTTGTTACGGGGAGTCAGCCATTCGGGATGATAGGTGCTGCTCCTTTAACCCGGAATAAAAATCAATATGGCGGGGGATATAATTATAACTCTACCGATATACTCGGTTTTCCCCAGATACATTGTTGGATGTTGTCCGGTTTATCACTCATGCCTACCACTGGAAATGTGAACCCGACATTAGGTGAACAACATTGGAAATCTCACTTTACACACGATGGAGAGATTGTACAACCGGGTTATCACCGGTTATATCTGGAGAATTATAATATGTGGGTGGAGCAAACTGCAACAGACCGGGTTAGTTTTTACAGGTTGACATATACCGAACATGCATCAGCAAATATATTGTTTAATCTGGGAGGGTATGTTGGCACTTCCACTATGGTTAATTCCAAAGTGTATAAAATAGGCAATAATGAGATTACCGGATATTTTGATACAAAGGGACGTTTGTGGGGCGGACCGGATATTGTGAGAATATTTTTTGTAGCTCATTTTGACAAGCCTTTTGACTCTCTTGATGGTTGGGCTGATAAAGACTATTTTTCTGATATTGAGGAGTTTCAAGGAACTACAGAAAGTACGCCACGGATAAGTTCGGGATGGAGTTATCATGATGCTCCCACATCAGGAGTCAGTGCAAAATATGAAGTCCGGGCGGGAGATCAGATAAATGTTAAAATGGCAATTTCGTATGTAAGTATTGCTAATGCGAAAGAGAATCTGAAAGAAGATTGTGATCATTGGAATTTTAATCAAGTTCGCCGGGAGTCACAAGATGAATGGAATCAATGGCTGGGTAGAATCGAAGTAAAAGGAGGGACGAATGCTCAAAGAATCAAATTATATACAGACTTGTGGCATACTTTGCTGGGACGTCATAAACTGGATGATTATAATGGCGAATATCCGGATTATACAAAAGGCGGAATACGGCAAGGATCACATACGGTAAATGCAAAACTGGCGGTTGGGAAATTGAAGAAAGACAGTCGCGGTAAGCCGATTCATCACATGTATAATTCAGACGCATTTTGGTTGACCCAATGGAATCTGAATACTTTGTGGGGACTTGCATATCCTTCCGTATTGGATGATTTTGCAGCGTCTTTGATACAATACGATGTCAATGGTGGTTTATTGCCCCGTGGTCCTTGTGCCGGAGGATATTCATATATTATGACTGGGTGTCCTGCCACATCACTTATCACTAGTGCATATCAAAGGGGCATAACCAAAAAGTGGTCGCCAAGGGCAGGTTATGAAGCGATGAAAAGAAACCATGCCAAGGGAGGTATGCTGGCGTTGGATATGGATAACGAACTTGATTTTTATATTCAAAACGGATATTGCCCTGATAATGCGGGATTGACGATTCAGTGGGCCTTTGAAGACTGGGCTTTAGCAGAAATGGCTGCTAAAATGGGTAAACGGAAAGATTATATCTATTTTCATAAAAGGTCGACAGGTTGGACGGAATCTTTTAATAAACAAGTAAATCTTATCCTACCTAGAAGAAAAGATGGAAGCTGGCTTCATATCGATCCTTTGAATGGTGCGGGATATGTGGAAGCTAATGCCTGGCAAGCTACATTCGGGTTATCTCATGATATACCTAAATTGGCGGAGCTTATGGGTGGTAGCGATAGTTTATGCTATATGTTGAATAATGCTTTTGAGCAATCCAGATCAACAGATTTTGTTTATGGTTACGGTGGTGGATATGTGAGTTATGCCAATCAGCCGGGATGTTCTAATGCACATGTTTTCACTCATGCGGGTAAGCCTTGGTTGACTCAATATTGGGTACGTCGTGTGAAGGAACAAGCTTATGGAGCAATAACACCGGATAAGGGATATGGCGGGCACGATGAAGATCAAGGGCAGATGGGAGGTGTAAGTACCTTGATGGCAATCGGACTTTTCAGTTTGGACGGTGGTGCAAAACGTGATCCGGCTTACGATATAACAAGCCCGGTATTTGACGAGGTTATTATAAAATTGGATTCAGTTTATTATAAAGGTAAAGAGTTCAGGATAAAAACTTATAATAATTCGACAGAGAATTGTTATATACAGCGTACCTGTCTAAATGGCAAAGAATATGATTCTTATCAAATCCCGCACATTGATTTTGCTCAAGGCGGGGTACTCGAATTATGGTTGGGAAATGTTCCGAATAAGAAATGGGGAATTGCTGATTGATATATTTCATTTTATATATAATATTATGACGTTCGTTCGATATAAGAAAATTCGTGTATCTTTGCGTATATAACGAATAATATTATCCATACTATGAAAAGATCTATACTCATATTGTCGGTAGTGTGTAGTTTGATACTTTCCGCAACATTTGTCAGAGCACAGGCATATTCTCAATTTTACTTTACTCATATTAATGGTGAAAATGGCTTGTCGGCAAGTAATGTCAAGGCAATCTTGCAGGATAGCTATGGATTCATGTGGTTTGGCACTAAGAACGGATTAAATCGTTATGATGGTACGTCTATTCTTCAACTTAACTGTGACGACCTGAAAGCAGGAATCGGAAATCATAATATCAGTGCTCTTTACGAAGACAAGGAACGTAAACTTTGGGTGGGAACCGACCGGGGAATTTATGTGTATGATCCCACAATGGATATTTTTACCCGCCTGAATCCAGAGTCACCGGATAAAATCACACCTGATAATTGGGTGGCGGAAATACTTGCTGATTCTGTCGGTAATGTATGGGTGCTTATTTCTGACCAGGGACTATTTCGTTTTGAAGGAACGAAGAAAGTCAGCCATTATCCTATCACGGGAAAAAGTAATTTTAAAAATGAAAGTCCCGAATGTATTGCCATTGACAAAAAAGGTGGAGTATGGGTAGGAACTTCCGGAGTAGGATTATTTAAATATAATCCGCAGAAAGATGCGTTTGAACAGTATCTGGAAGACCGTAACGGACATTCATTGGCTAATAAGAACATAATGAGTATGTGTTTTCGGGACGATGATACCGCTATTCTTGCTATTCATGAAGGAGAATTATTAAAATATAATACACAGTCTCGTGAACTGGGTACTATTCCTTTTCCGGGAGAACGGAAAACTTTTTTACGTGATGTGGTCTGTTTCGGAGATGAACTTTGGGTAGGTTCTCATCATGGGCTTTTCATTATTAATGAAAAGAAAAACAGCACATTGCATCTTAAAGAAGATTTGATGCGTTCGTTCAGTTTGTCGGATAACATTGTCTATTCAATTTATAAAGATACCAAAGGAGGTATCTGGATTGGGACAATGTTTGGAGGGGTTAATTATCTGCCTAAACACCGCCTTGTATTTGATAAATATGTCCCCGGAAGCGACGGACATTCTTTGAATACCAAACGCATCCGTGGATTAGCGGAAGATGATAACGGATGTATTTGGATTGGAACTGAAGATAACGGAATTAATGTGTTGGATCCTCAGACTGGAGAAGTACATCAAGTGTATGATAATGTACCGGGGCATCTTATCACTTTATGTGTAAGACATTATAATAATCATATTTATTGTGGATTATTCAAGCAGGGGATGAATGAAATCCGTCTGCCTGATGAACGGATCCGGTGTTTGTCAGAAGGGGAGTTAGGCATTGATGAAGGCAGTGTGTACGACTTTATGATAGATAGTAAAGGGCGTAAATGGATAGGAACCGGATGGGGACTTTATATGTCCGGACCGAATGAAAAGGAGTATCACAGGGTAGATGCTATCGGTTACAACTGGGCCTTTAATATCATGGAGGCGAAAGATGGTACAATTTGGGTGGCATCTATGGGAAACGGAGTCTGGAAATGCAGACCCGAATCAGGGATCTATCAGAACTACGCCTACGAGGCAGGTAAGAAAAATACGCTTAGTTCCAATTCCGTCAGTTGCATTATGCAGGACAGTAAGGGCAATATATGGTTCTCTACTGATCGCGGCGGAATCTGTCGCTATAATGAAGTACAGGATAATTTTACCTCTTTTGGAATTAATGAAGGATTGCCGGACGATGTCTGCTATGATATTCTGGAGGATGAACATTCTAATTTATGGTTTGGGACTAATAAAGGACTGGTACGTTTTAATCCGGAAAGTGGAGATGTAAGCGTATTCACCAATAAAGACGGATTATTAGGGAACCAGTTCAATTATAATTCGGCGCTTAAAGCACGCGATGGTAAGTTTTATTTCGGAGGGGTGGACGGACTGATTGCTTTTGATCCCAATACTCAGGATGAAAGCGGATCGCTGCCTCCGGTTTATATTTCTAAATTCAGCATTTATAATAAGGAAATCACTGTGCATACCCCGAATTCGCCTTTGAAACAGTGTATTGTACATACCAATGAAATAGAACTTCCTTATAATCAGTCAAATATCAGTTTTGATATAGCTATGCTTAGTTATTCTACTGCGGAGACCAATCAATATTATTATCGTATGGTACCGCTTGATAAAGAGTGGATACGTGCTGCCAGCAACAAGAATATATCGTATGCTAAATTGCCTCCGGGCAAATATACTTTTCAAATAAAGGCAACTCATCATGCGAGCAAATCCGATCCTTCAACCCGTTCGTTGACGATTGTTATTTTGCCGCCTTGGTGGCAGTCCGTATGGGCTTATATTGTTTATGCACTGGCTATTATCTTGTTTGTATTCTGTTGGTTTTTATGGTACAAGCATCGTAAGGAGCGGCAGATGGAAGAACGTCAGAAACTTTTTGAAATAGAGAAAGAAAAGGAATTGTATGAATCGAAGGTTGATTTCTTTACGGAGATAGCTCATGAAGTACGTACTCCGCTGACGTTGATTAATGGTCCGCTTGAGGCTATTCAGGAGGAGAATCTTCCGGAATCTAAAAAGAAGAAGTATATTAATGTAATAGTACAGAATACGAAGCGGCTGTTGGAACTGACAGGACAACTTCTCGATTTCCAAAAGATAGGTGCCAACAAGCTTTCCATGAAATTTGAAAGTGTTGACATTACGGCACTTCTGAAAGGAATCGTAGCTCGTTTTGAAGTAACTTTCAATTTGAATAACAAAGAACTGGTTCTGAAATTGACTGAAGAGGAAATATGGGCGGCAGTAGATAAAGAAGCGATAACTAAGATTGTGAGCAATTTGCTTAATAATGCATTGAAGTATGCCTGGCAGCATATACAAGTGGAACTGGAGAAAGACGATCTTTATTTCACGATTCGGGTTATTAGTGACGGAAATAAGATTCCGGAAGAAGCGAGCCAATATATCTTTGAACCTTTTTATCAAATGGAAAAGAAAGAAGCACCTAAGAACGGAGTAGGTATCGGGCTTTCATTAGCACGTTCGCTGGCATCTCTTCACAAAGGGACACTTACCTTGGATACTACAAGAGAAAAGGATAATGTCTTTATTCTGACCATTCCTTTAAATAAGGAAGGTATTAGTCTGGAGAATAGCAAAGCGGTACAAAAAGATATAGTTGAGTTGGATGAGGAAACTTCTGTTGAAACAGATATGCACGGATACACTCTGTTGTTGGTAGAAGATAATGAAAGTATGCTGGCCTTTATCTCTGAAAGGTTATGTGAGTGTTTCACTGTGGAGACGGCGAAGAATGGTGCGGAAGCAATCGAAATATTGAGAAGCAGTCATGTCGATTTGATCATTAGTGATATTATGATGCCGGTGATGAATGGATATCAGTTGTGTAAGGAAATCAAATCAGATCTTGAGCTTTCTCATATCCCTGTTATCTTCCTAACTGCCAAGAATGATATTGACAGTAAAATCAATGGCTTGAAGTATGGGGCGGAAGCCTATGTGGAGAAGCCTTTCTCGTTCGGTTATCTCAAAGAACAGATATTATCATTACTCAATAACCGTCGACGGGAGAGAGAGGCATTCTCGAAACGTCCGTTCTTCTCGGTAGATAATATGCAGATGAACAAAGCGGATGAGGAGTTTATGAATAAAGTGATCCGGATTATTGAAGACAATATAACCGATGATAATTTCGGAGTAGAGAAAATGGCGGATATTCTCTGTATGAGTCGCTCTAGTTTGTTGAGAAAAATCAAAACGATATTTAATCTCTCCCCACTCGATTTCATTCGCCTGATTCGCCTGAAGAAAGCGGCGGAATATATTCAGGAAGGCAAATACCGGATTGGAGATATCTGTTATATGGTGGGCATTAATTCTCCGTCTTATTTCAGCAAGTTATTCTTGAAACAGTTTGGTATGACTCCGAAAGATTTTGAGAAACAGTATCAAAGTGGAAAACAAACAATCATTCCACAGGATATAAGGAATACGGATACTATAAATGATGCGGATAAATAGAAAATTTGCGGATTCAGAGAGATTGTGAAGCATATTGCCGTAAATCTTTCATTTTTTGACTTGTTTACGCCAAGCCATACTTCCGGCAATGCCTATCTTTGGGGAACACTTTTATTCTATTTAAAACCATATTCATTGTGCTATATGAAAAACAGACTTCGACAGTTTAAAATCATTTTCGGAACTATGTTCCTGTTATTCACTTTATCCGGATATGCTGCCGGATATAAAGGTCTGACGACGGGCGGCTGGCAAATCCGCTTCGATGATCAGAAAGGGGGAGTTTCACTTTATAAAAAGTCAAAAAATATTTGTGAAGGACTATATGCTTCTTACCTATGGGGAGAGCAGACGGTTACTACGCGTGACTATGCACGCCATAAGGTTAGTATTCGAAAAATATCAGATGCTTTCGGTAAAGGAACTCTTTATAAGATTGAACATACAGATAAATCTTTGCCTAAGTTGACACAGTACTTTTATCTTTATCCGGATAAAGAGTATATATTGACGGAGTTTAGTATAGAAGGAAAGAATAATGTCGCTTCCAATCGGATGGCACCTGTGAATGTAGACCGCATGGCTGAATTACTTCCGGCAGGTGACAATCGTGCTTTATTTATGCCTTTTGATAATGATAAATGGATCAGATACCAGTCTCATGCACTTAATTTCGACACATTGACCAGTTATGAGGTAACGGCTGTTTTTAATAATGAAGGGCGTAGCGGACTTGTTGTAGGTTCTGTGGAGCATGACAATTGGAAAACGGCTGTAATGTTAGGTAAAGGAGACCATAGAAACATCGGCTCTTTGACTTGTTACGGTGGAGTAGCTGATGAATTGACGCGGGATGTGAAACCTCACGGAGCATTGAAAGGCAAGAAGATCAAGTCGCCCAAAATATTACTGGGATTCTTTGAAAACTGGTGCGACGGATTGGAAACTTATGCAAAAGTTAATGCAATCATATCACCTCCGAAAGAGTGGGGAAAAGCGGTTCCATTCGGTTGGAACAGTTGGGGAGCTTTGCAATTCAACCTGACTTATGAAAAAGCGATGGAGGTTTCGGACTTTATCAAACAAAATCTTCAAAATAATCATTTTGTCAATCCGGATCACACGGTTTATGTCGGAT
>ERZ839767.2916-NODE-2916-length-20846-cov-3.395075_pt1 | contig 20846 bp, 20 predicted proteins | sample MGYA00519879_ERZ839767 | MGnify/ENA primary metagenome ERZ839767 (study PRJEB31850, sample SAMEA3708852) | human gut metagenome | biome: human gut; feature: human-associated habitat; material: faeces | place: China | collected 2014 ...
GGAGAAGAAATACGTTCCCTCCATCGTCAGCCGCGCGGATCTGAACTTTGCCCATAATTCGTTTACCTATCTGTTTAATTACGGTATCAGCTTCAACAAGCTGTTTGATTACTTTGCTGCGGGGCAACCGATTCTCTGTGACTTTCCCTGCCGCTATAACCCGGTCGTGACCTATGGCGCGGGAACAGAAGTCAGGGATCCCCAACCGCAGGAGGTCGCCGCAGTTATTGACCATCTGTCGGAGCTCTCTGATGAGCAGCGCCAAAGCATGGGTGCTAACGCCCGCCGTGCCGCAGAGGACTACGACTTCAAGCGTCTGACGGACAAGCTGATCTCCGTCATAGAAGGTGTTTCCGAGAAGTAACCGAGTCGAAATTCAAAAGGGAAGTGTGATCCTATGCAATTCATCGACCTGAAAGCCCAATACGCCGCGCTCAAGGACGAAATTAACGCGAACATACAAGATGTTCTGAATTCCGCCGCGTTCATCGGCGGTAAATATGTCAAGGAGCTGGAAACCCAGCTTGCCGCCTTCACCGGCCGCAAGCACTGCATCACCTGCGCCAACGGCACCGATGCCCTCCAGCTTGCCTTTATGGCGCTGGGCGTGGGGGAGGGGGACGCGGTGTTCGCCCCCGATATGACCTTCATCTCCTCCACGGAGCCTGCCGCCATGTTCGGCGCGGTGAGCGTGTTCTGCGACATCACCCCCGACACCTACAACCTTGACCCCGCGAGCCTTGAGCGGCAGATCAAGGCGGTGCTGGCGGAGGGGAAGTACACCCCTAAGGCAGTTGTGGCGGTGGACATTCTCGGCAACCCCTGCGACTATGACGCCGTTTCCGCCGTCTGCGAGAAGTACGGCCTCGCTCTCATTGAGGATGCCGCCCAGAGCTTCGGTGCGGAATATCACGGGAAAAAGACCTGCTCCTTCGGACGCATTGCCACCACCTCGTTTTTCCCGGCCAAGCCGCTGGGCTGCTACGGCGACGGCGGCGCGGTGTTCACGGACGACGATGAGATCAACGATCTCATCCGCTCCCTCTGCGTCCACGGCAAAGGCCCCGGCGGTAAGTACGACAATATCCGCGTGGGTATGAACTCCCGTCTGGACAATTTGCAGGCGGCGGTTTTGCTGCCCAAGCTGAAGGCGCTGGCGGATTATGAGATCGCCGCCCGGCAGACCGTGGCGGGGCGCTACAACGCTGCCTTTACCGGGAAATTCACCACACCCTTTGTGGCAGAGGGCTGCCTGTCCGTGTGGGCGCAGTACGCGCTGCTGGCGGAGGACACCGCCCAGCGTGACCGCATCATCGCCCGCCTGACGGAAAAGGGCATCCCCAACATGGTCTACTATCCCACGCCGCAGCACGCCCTGCCGGTGTTTTGCGGCGAACCGACCTACGGCGAAGCGTTCCGAAATGCCAATGACTACTGCGCCCGGACCTTCTCCCTGCCCATGCACCCCTATCTGACGGAGGCGGAGCAGGAGACGGTCATCACCGCGGTTCTGGAGGCGTTGTGATGAAGCGACCACGAGTACTAATAGGTTCCTGCGGGGGCTTAACTGGTAGCTATTTGACACGGCAGTTTTGCCGGCGGTTAGGTTGCTACGTTGTCGGAGCAGATACGACTGATTTACAAGTAACACGACATTTTGCGAATGATTTTGTTCGACTGCCTGCCGCAACCGATCCGAGATTCTATTCTCAGCTGGTATGCTGTCTGAGAGAGAAAGAGATTGATGTGTACTTGCCAACACACTCTAAGGAGATCCGTGAGGTTGCTCGGTTGGAACATCAACTGCGTACCGATTGGGGCGGGCACTTTCTCATCTCGCCATACCAAACCTATTTGAAACTAGATCAGAAGCAAACGGCAAATGAAAACTTGCGTAAGGCGGGGATTCCTGTGCCTCTGCAATACCTTTCACCGAAGGATGTCCCCGCGTACCCTGTTTTTATGAAGCCGAATTCCGGCAGCGGTAGCCAAAGAGCACAGCCAGTTCCTACCGCCGGTCTGCATCGCGAATTTGCCGCAGCCGATCCAGATGCCAGTTTTTATGAGTGTATAGAAGGTACAGAATATACGGTGGACTGTCTCTTCGACATTGACGGACATTTGGTTGGGTATAATCCCCGTATCCGGCAAAAGAGCATGGGCGGCGCAGTGATCGTCAGCAAGAATGACCATTCTTTTGATATTGCTCCGTATTTGCAGGCGCTTTCTTCGCATTTTCTCTTTCGGGGCTGCGTGAATTTCCAGTATATTGTACGGGATGACATTCCTTATTTTATTGACATTAACCTCCGCTATGCGTCCGGCGGACTCCCCCTAACGGTCGCAAGCGGGTTGGATATCCCGCGACTTCTGTTGGAACTGTTGGACGGAAAGGTCATTTCCCCCCTCGGCTGCTGTGGGAATGACGGTTTGACCATGTACCGTTATTTTGATGAATATTTTGAAATTACATAGGCTTTAACAGATGATCTATTTTGATTTTGATGGTACGATCGTCGATGTCTGGCAAAGATATTATCAGGTGTTCCTTGCGGCTGGAGGTGTTTCCGGTCTGGGATCCAAAGAATATATTGCAGCTAAGCGGAGACTGGGCAAGGACGATTTGGTTGCGGCGGCGCTGGGTGTTCTACTTCCTTCAACGTATTACGATGAGAAGCGGCGATTACTGGAGGAGGCAAGTTTTCTCTCTCTTGATACGCTGTTACTGTCCGGTAGTGTTCTGACCGACTTTTTTTCTGAGTTTCCCTGCCGCATCCTAACCAGTCGCCGAGACCCCGACGCGTTTTATGCCCAACTCTACAGTCTCGGTCTTGCCGCTCTCGCCGAGAAAAGCATTGTTCTGCGCCCGCAGGAGAAAATCACAAAAAAAGAATTCCTTGCGGCACAGGGGCCGTGTAAAAATATTATGATCGGTGATGCCCAAATGGAATATGATACTGCCGCATGCAGCGATACGCAGGTCTATCTCGTCCGCACAGGTCTGCGAGTCCCAGAGGACTTTGCTCCACGCAAAAACGTTCACATGACTGACAGTGCTGCGCAATTTATTTCTCAGTATAAGCAAGAAGGTGCCCTCTGAATACGTGAGAACAGAAGGTAAAGAGATTTCCGCTGCCCGGACTGCGGTCGGAAGTATCGACTGTGTAATGACAGTCAAATCGAGGAGATCAAATAAGAACGGTTCTTCCGCCAACAGTAAGAAGAGCCGTACAAAGGAGTAACAGATATGGAGTTTGACGCGATTTATCAGGGACTGATCACCGGGGAGGAAAAGCTGGCTCTGGTGGGCCTCGGCTATGTGGGTATGCCCCTTGCGGTGGAGTTTGCCAAGCACGTTCCGGTCATTGGCTTTGACATCAACGAGAAGCGTGTGAACGAATACGCCAACGGCATCGACGCCACCAACGAGGTGGGCGAGGCCATCAAGAATACCACGGTGGAATTTACATCGGACGCCTCCCGCCTGAAGGAATCTAAGTTCCTGATCGTCGCCGTGCCCACGCCGGTCAATCCCGATACCACACCGGATCTGCGCCCCATCGAGGGCGCGTCCCGCACCGTGGGCCAGAACCTTACCCCCGGCAGCATCGTGGTCTTTGAGTCCACGGTGTACCCCGGCGTGACGGAGGATATCTGCATCCCCATCATTGAAAAGGAATCCGGCCTGAAATGCGGGGAGGACTGGAAGATCGGCTACAGTCCGGAGCGCATCAACCCCGGTGACCGTGTTCATACCCTGACCAATATCCGGAAAATCGTCTCCGGCATGGACGAGGAGAGCGTCCGGGAGATCAAAAAGGTCTACGATATCGTCATCAAGGCAGGGACCTTCCCCGTTTCCACCATCAAGACCGCCGAGGCGGTCAAGGTGATCGAGAACAGCCAGCGGGATATCAACATCGCCTTTATGAACGAGGTCGCCATGATCTGCGACCGCATGAACATCGACACCGACGAGGTGCTTGCCGGCATGAACACCAAGTGGAACGCTCTGGGCTTCCGTCCCGGACTGGTGGGCGGCCACTGCATCGGCGTGGACCCTTACTATCTCACCAGCGCCGCCGAGGCGCTGGGCTATCACAGCCAGATCATTCTCAACGGCCGTAAGGTCAACGACAGCATGGGCGCGTTCGTGGCGGACGCCGCCATCCGGCAGATGATCGAGGCGGGCATGGCGCCGAAGAAGGCCACGGTGGTCATCCTGGGCATCACCTTCAAGGAAAACTGCCCCGACACCCGCAACAGCAAGGTGGTGGACATCATCAACCGCCTGCGGGAGTATGACATCCAGCCTGTTGTGACCGACCCCTGGGCGGATGCCGAGGTGGCCAAGCAGGTCTACGGCGTGGATCTGGTTCCCTTTGATGCGATCCCCAAGGCGGACTGCGTCATCGTGGCGGTTGGGCACAACGAATTCCGCGCGCTGTCTCTCATGCAGCTCCGGGAGCTGTTCAAGAGCGAGCTTTCCAACGACGAGCGGGTGCTTATTGATGTGAAGAGCCTCTACCGCATGGACGAGCTGAAGGCCTCCGGCCTGCGCTTCTGGCGGCTGTAAGAAAGCCGGAACAACTCTAAACTTTATAGGGAGGCAACATGGCAAAAGAGTGTCCTACGGCTGCGGATACTGAAACAATTTCGACACTGTCCGCACATTCGGAAACGCGCGCTGTAAACGTGCTGCAAATTGCAAATGGATATCTGGGCAGCAAGTTGTATACGCATCTCTTCTCCGCTTTGGAAAAACACGGCGTAGAAAACAAAGTCTATGTCCCTGTAAGATATGGAATGGAAATTCCCTCCAATATGGCGAAAAATGTTACGGTTTCTCCCTGCTTTACACAACTCGACCGTCTGATCTTCTTCTCCAAGCAGAGGAAAATGCTGCGTGATCTGCTGCCGCTGGCAGATGGGGTTGATGTCATTCACTCGCATACTGTATTTTCCGGCGGTTATGTGGCGCGCCTGCTGAAAAAGACTTACGGCATCCCCTATATTGTGGCAGTACGAAACACCGATGTGAATGTATTCTTCAAATATATGTTTCATCTGCGCCGCATTGGCGTGAGGGTTATGCAGGATGCTTCCTGTGTTGTCTTTCTTTCACCTGCTTATCGGGAACACGTCCTTTCTACATACGTCCCGACTTCTTTACAGCAATGCATCCGAGAAAAAAGTATAGTCATTCCCAATGGAATTGATGACTTCTTTCTAAAGAACACGCCTGAACCCGGAAACAAGGTGTCTGTGCCGTTAGAATTGCTTTATGCAGGCGAGATTAATTCCAACAAAAATCTTGAGCTGACTGTGCAGGCAGCAAAGCTGCTGAGAGAGCAAGGTATAGAGGTTCGGCTTACTGCCGTTGGAGATATTCAAGAGGAGAAATACCGCGGACTCCTTGAAAACACTCCGTTTGCTGCTTACTTCCCCCGCTGTCCAAAAGAATCCGTGTTGGAACACATGAGACAATCGGACATTTTTGTCATGCCTTCTCATACAGAAACCTTTGGCCTGGTCTATGCGGAGGCGATGAGCCAAGGCATCCCCGTATTATATACCAGGGGGCAGGGATTTGACGGGCAATTTCCGGAGGGGACGGTAGGATACCCTGTATCCGACAGCGATCCGGTAGAATTGGCCGAAAAGATCAGACAAGTCGCAGAGAACTATTCCAGCTTATCAGCAAACTGCCTTGCGAATGTGTCTCGTTTTGACTGGCACGTTATTGCAAAGGAATATCTGAGTATTTACGAAAGCGCCATGAAAGAAAAGAGGCTTATTCCATGACTTACGCACTGATCGGCTGCGGCCGCATCGCGGTCAACCACATCAAGGCCGCCCTGAACAACAAGCTGAACATCGTCGCCGTGTGCGACGTGCTGCCGGAGAAGATGGAGGAGCTGCTGGCCAAGTATGACCTCCAGAACGACGATTCCATCGCCCGCTACACGGACTACAAAAAGCTGCTGGCCGAGCATCCCGACCTGCAGCTGGCCTCCATCGCCACGGAGAGCGGCATCCACGCCGAGATCGCCCTCGCCTGCATCGACGCGGGGGTGAACGTCATCATCGAAAAGCCCATGGCCATGCGCATGGACGACGCGGACGAGATCATCCGCCGCAGCGAGGAAAAGCACGTCAAGGTGGCCGCCTGCCACCAGAACCGCTTCAATGTGGCGGTGCAGGAGCTGCGCCATGCCGTAGAAGGAGGCCGCTTCGGCAGGCTCTCCCACGGCAGCATCCACGTCCGCTGGAACCGTGACCGGAACTACTACGATCAGGCCCCGTGGCGGGGCACCTGGGCGCAGGACGGCGGCTGCCTGATGAACCAGTGCATCCATGGCATCGACCTGCTGCGCTGGATGATGGGAGACGAGGTGGACGAGGTCTACGGCGTCACCCGTCAGCAGTTCCACGATTACCTCCAGTGCGAGGACATCGGCATGGCGGTGGTGAAGTTCAAAAACGGCGCTGTGGGCACCATCGAGGGCACGGTAAACGTTTACCCGAAGAACCTTGAGGAGACCCTCTATCTCTTCGGCGAGACCGGCACGGTGAAGCTGGGCGGCACCTCCACCAATAACATCGACGTGTGGAATTTTGCCGACGAGAGCGACGCCGACGCAAAGAACAAGGGCTTGCAGGAGGCCACCAGCAACGTCTACGGCAACGGCCACACCAGTCTCTTTGCCGACATGATGGACGCCATCGAGCAGGACCGCAAGCCCTATGTGGACGCGGTGGCGGGCCGCAACGCGCTGGAGATGATCTTAGCCATCTACCAGTCCGCCGCCACCGGCCAGCCGGTGAAGCTGCCGCTGGAGCACACCGCCAGCACGGACTTTGAGGGACAGTTTGACTGATCTCCGCCGGGCAGCTTCTGTGCGGCAGACCCCTGTCAGCACATTACACAGAAAACAAAGGAGAACTCTCCCATGGATCAAATCTTGTCCAAGGTATGGAACAGCCGCTACGGTAAATACCTGCTCCCGCTGAGTTTTTGTGTCGGGAATCTGATCAACGTCATGTTTTACTATCTGGGGCTGGCCTTTCAGGACAATATTGCCCGTCAAACCGGCTTTGTGATCGGCAATGTCCTCTTTGCCTCCGCGGCGTTTCTGGCGCTGCTGTCCACGCTGCGTTTCGGTCACTTAAAGTTAAAATCCCTGTTGCCCTTGGGCCTTGTATTGCTGTTTTTTGCCGGCTGCTACATCAGGGCGCTGGTACACTTTGGATTTACAGGAACGTGGACTCATCGTGCCGGTCAGTTTCTCTTTTTTTCATTTCCCGCATTTTGCACCGGCGTTTACGCCGCAGCAAAGCAGCAGGAATCCTCGTTCTTTGACACCTTGGAACAGCTCGGTCTTTTTGCGGCCCCTGCCGCTTTGATTTATTTCAATGGCGCGGTTTTCAACTGCAATCCGTTCAACTGGGGTAGAGACCTTGGCATCATCAACTATATGAGTTTTTCTTACACCCTGATGCCGTTTCTTTTGGCAATGGTGTTCCAGTTTTTAGAGGGAAAGCCATTTTCTCTGTTTGGACGAACGCTGAGACATCCCCAGCGCCTCCGCGGCATTCTTATTGCGCTCTTTTGGATCGCCATTATTGCGTCCGGTACACGCGGAACCTATTTTTGCGTGGTCGTTTTCTGCATTTGCCTGGTGCTTTCCTCCTGCCTGCATCGTGAGTCCCGCCGGAAAAGCGCGAGCCTGTCTGCCGCTATGACGTTTGTCCTGTGTTTCAATATTTTTGTTTACGCCCCGCAGGGGTTTAACACAGCACGAATGACTATTTTTTTGCAGGGCATATCCAAAGGTGAACTTGTTACAACAGATGAGGATCCCAAGGTTTCCGATAGAATTGATGATTTAGTAAAAGCGGACGGCGACCAGCAAGTAACCAACCGTCCGGATACTCCATCTGAGCCGAATACTCCGTCCGAGCCGGATGCTCCCGCTGAGCCGGATACCCCATCTCAGGAAGATAGTGCGAAGGAAAACATTCAAATCGGCAGCCGCGGCACTCTTTTCAAGCTGGCAGTAAAAGAATTTCAGAAGTCGCCGATCACCGGCATGGGTCCCATGGGGTATACTGTGAAATACGGAATGTACCCGCACAATATCCCGTTAGAGCTTTTGTGTGAAACGGGACTGGCGGGCTTTGTTCCGTTGATGCTTCTGATCCTCTGGGCGGTTATGAATCTGCTGCGTTTCGGATGGAAGCAGAAGTATGTCCGCTGCTTTTTCTTGTTTTTGATCGCCTATATGGTGCAGGCCAATATTTCCGGGGATCTGTGGTATTTCTCCCCGCTGCTGTGCGCCCTTGGTTACGGCTTGACGCTGCCCCATAAGACGTGTGAAGCGATCCCGGTTCCCGAAACGCCGGCAAAAGACGTGACTGCCTCCACGGACAGAACATAAGGAGAGGGTACGGCATTGACCATAAAAAAGAACCACATCATCAGTACGGTTTTTTCCGTCACGGGCCTGCTGATCGTCAGCAAGCTGCTGGGCTTTGTCAAACAGATGGTGACGGCTTCTGCCTTCGGCGCAACGCTGGAAACGGATCTCATCAATCTTTCTCAGGGATTGATCGGAAATATTCAATATTTATTGGTGCAGTCCGTGCTTTCTGCCCTTATCGCCGTTTATCTGCATACTGCGCAGCAGGGAGAGGACGCTTCGCGGCGCTTTGCCTTTGATGTCTGGAAGGCTTTGACGGTCTTTACCGCCATGGTCGTGCTTTTTGTGGAGTTATGCGCGCCGTGGCTCGCCCGGCTGATCGCGCCAAGCTATCCGGCTGAACAGATCGAGCAGCTGAGCCGCTATCTGCGCCTGTTTGCCCCGGTACTGCTGCTGCTCACATGGATCGCCGTATTCAACGGCTTGCTCCATGCCAACAAGCATTTTGTCCCCGGTGAAATGATCTCTGTTCACCAGAGTATTTTTCTCATCGTTCTGGCTGCGGCACTTGCGCGTACGCTCGGTGTGCAGGTTCTTGTCCTCTCGTTTTTTGCCTATAATCTCTGGAATGCAGGCTATGTGGCCATTCTCTCCCGGCGCTATTGGACGGTCTCCCGCGGAAATCCGTTCCGGAATCCCGCGGTCCAAGAATTGCTGCGCATGATGGGGCCGCTGCTGCTGGGCTATTCGCTGGTGTACATCAACCAGATGGTCGATAAGATGCTGGTATCCGGTCTTGAGGCAGGAGCGGTCACGTCGCTGAACTATGCCGCCGTCCTGAGCAACCTGGTCAGCACGTTTATCACTACGTTTGCCTCCATGCTCTTTGCTTATGTCACCACGCGCATTGCCGTGGGGGACGCGGATGGCGCGGCGCAGCTCACGGAGCGGACAGCGCTTCTGCTTTCCGTCATCTTTCTTCCCATCACTATTCTGACGGTTCTGCTGTCAGAGGAGATCGTCACCATCGTCTATGCCCGCGGCGCATTTGACGCGGAAAGCGTGCGCATCTGCGCGCAGGCCCTGCGCGGCTATGCGCTGATGTTTGTCCCTCTGGTTTTCCGGGAGGTTTACAGCCGGTTTCAGTATGGACATCAAGACTCCAAACGTCCCATGGTTAACAGCAGCATCGGCATTGCCTTAAACATAGTGTTAAGTGTTGCGCTTTGCCCGCGTTACGGCGTTCTGGGCGTAGCTTTTGCCACCAGCATGTCTGTTGTGGTATGCGGCGTGCTGAATATTTGCACAGCACGAAAGCTGAGCACCGCCTTATCCTTTCGTCCCTATCTGCGCTTGCTGCCTTTTTTAGCCCTGTGCGGTGCGGTCTGCGGCGTAATTGCTCGCTTCAGTGCCACGCATTTAGCCGCACAGAGTGCGCTGCTCCGCTTTGCCCTCTCTGCACTTATCGGCATGGCGGCCTATGCTGTGTGTGCCAGCCCATTGCTCCTGCGTCTGTGGCGGCAGCTTCGGCAGAATGACAGCTCTAAATCATGATACTTCTTGCAAGTCGTTTCGCAGGAAACCGGGGGAGACAGGTCCATGATCTGCCGCCCCCGGATTTTTTCCTCCGTTGACGCGCCGGTGTTCTCTGATGCGCTCCCCCCATTTGAACCCAAAAACTGAACCGCTTACCCAGCGGGCCGCCCACGGCGGCAGGTACACTGTTCAGAGAGGACGGTCAATGTCCGAATCAACAAAAGGGGGAATCCGATGAATCTGACACAAATGAAAAACACGGTGCTGGCGGTGCTGGCCGCGGCCGGCTCCGCCGTCGCCCAGGCGCTGGGAGGCTGGGATGTGGCGCTCAAAGTTCTGATCTGCTTCATGGCGCTGGATTACGTCACCGGCTGGCTGGTGGCGGCTGTCTGGCACAAGTCGGCAAAGAGCAAGACCGGGGCGCTGGACTCCAAGGCCAGCTACAAGGGTCTGGTGAAAAAGGGCGTCATGCTGGCGCTGGTGTGGATGGCGGCGCTGCTGGATCAGGCCACCCACAGCGATTTCGTCCGGGATGCGGTGTGCCTGTTCTTCATCGCCAACGAGGGCCTTTCCGTGCTGGAAAACACGGCGGTGATGGGCGTTCCGTACCCGGCCTTCGTGAAAAATATGCTGGACGCGCTGCACCAGACCGGCGATCAGGGCAAGGGCACGGAGGCCCGCACATGAGCACGAGAGCGGGCACCGTCCCGCTCTCCGACCTCCAATTTTTGAAGATCTATTTCAACAAGCGGCGTCTCCGCTCCACCCCTGCCAACCTGCGGAAAATGCTGACGGAGGCGGGCGGGGATGCCATCTGCAACGGCTCCATTTTTCTGCGGGATCTGTCCCCGGCCTGCCACCTGAAAGCAGACGGCAAGGTGTACAAAGCTCCAAACTACCGGGCGTGGGCCGTCAGCTGGAACAACCCGGCGGACTTCGGCGTGAAGGCCGTGCCCAACGGAGACGCGAATTACATGGAGTGCGTCCACCTCATCATCGGCGGGAAGAAGATCAGTCCCGTCACCTGCGGAGCAGATATGCGCTACCGCGCCCCACGGACGGCCATCGGCACCAAGGACGGACGGTTCGCCTACTATGTGAGCAAGGATCGGCACACGCCGGAGCAGCTCCGTGACCTGCTGGTGTCCTCCGGCTGGGACAACGCCATCATGATGGACGGAGGCGGGTCTGCCTGCTTCATGGATGCGGCAGGGGAGGGCTTCACCGGGGACGGACGGGTGATCCCGTTTTTCCTCGTCTGGAAGCTGAAAAGCAAAAAAACCGAAGAACCGAAAGGAGAGCGGCCTATGGTCGAGATCAACGCCTATTCCAAGGCGAAGGACGGCAGCAAAAAGCTGTCCGCCAACTTTACCGTGAAAGAATTTGCCTGCAAGGATGGCAGTGACGCCGTTCTGACCGCCCCCCGGCTGGTGATGGTCTTGCAGAGCATCCGCAGCCATTTTGCCGCCCCGGTGGTCATCCACAGCGCCTACCGGACGCCCCAGTACAACGCCAAGGTGGGCGGCGCGGCCCACAGCCAGCACTGCTATGGCACGGCGGCTGACATTTCCGTGAAGGGCCAGACCCCGGCAGCGGTGGCGGCCTACGCACGAGAACTGATGCCGGACTGGGGCGGCGTGGGCGTTTACGCCGGACAGGGCTTCACCCACATCGACGTCCGGGAACTCCGTTCCGACTGGACGGGCTGAGGAGCTTTCCGGCTGCCCATCGGCCAGTTCATCCGTTATCAAAGAAACATCGGCAGAGGACAACCTCTGCCGATGTTTGTATGCCTGAATGCCTTTACATCTTAGTCTGCCAAAAGGGGAGGGGGAGGTCACACCTCCGTTACCGCCCGCAGCACTTCTTGAACTTCTTTCCGCTGCCGCAGGGACAGGGATCGTTCCGGCCGATCTTCTTTCTGCCGGTTCCATCCGCTGTCGGCGCCCCCCGGTAATAGAGCGCGGCCAGTTCGTTGGGCGTGTGGCCCTTGTTGGCCCAGAGCCGGGTGTTGTTTTTGACGGACATCATCACCTTCACGAAGGCGCCCACGGCGCTGCCGTCAAGCTCCATGTCATAGTCGCTCAGAATATCGTAGATCTGCTCCATGCCGGCCTCAATGACGCAGGCGTACTGGATCTCCCCGGCGATCTCCTCCGCGTCCCGGCGGGGCTGATGCCCCTCGTCTATCAAAAAGGCGGTCAGGGCGTCCATCTGCGGCGTGCGCTCATAGTAGCTCCAGTCGGCATAGCGCAGCAGTTCATCCTTTTCCGGAATATACCGGGGCTTGCCGCCGCATTGGCGCATCAAGTCCCGCACATCCTCAAAGTCATTCTCCTCGAACTCTCCGCAGACGATATACTCCTCCCAGAAGCAGTAGGGCGCGTCCACGGCTATATGGCGGAGCAAAGCCGGGAACAGCTCCTCTTCCGTGGTGGGCTGGCTGTTCTGCCGGTTGAAGATGTCCACAAGATCCGGCTGGCTGATGGCGCCGTACAGATGGACCGCGGCCATGGCATAGCTGTCCAGCAGGTCATAGCGCGCCTTTCTCTCCGTGTAGCCTTCCCGTTCCAGCTGATGAAACACCTCGCTGATCTCGGTGGGGACCGTCACGACCAGATCCTCCTGAGAAGCATCGCAGACAAGGTAGCCGAGATTCTCCAGCAGACCGCACTGCTCAGGCAGGGCCTTTTTCACCTTCACCGGCTCCCGGCTTTTTGCCGCCCGCCTGAACAGCAGGAAGGCCGGCTGGTCGATGATGTAAAGAAGCTCCTCCATGCGCCCCGGCTCCCGGAGGGCGGCGCTCACCGCCTGCACCAGCGCGGACTTGTTCATTTTGGAGTAGCCCTTGACATAGTAATTCTTGGCCAGTTCCTTCAGCTTTGCCGCGCTTGCTTCCGCCAGCACCGCTTCAATAGTGGGCTTTCCCGCTTCACTCAGTACCATAGTTCTCTCCCTTTTCTGAACACCGCTTGCCATTCCGCCCCGTGGAGGCCGATGCGGTTTTTCATCTATCTGTCAGCGGAACCGTGTTCCACTCTATTCAGTGTAGCACATTTTCCCAAAAAATGAAGCGCAAATTCCATAAAACTGCCTTGCTTTATGATTTTCGCCCAAAACAGCGGCACACCTCCGAAAAAGAGGTGTGCCGCGTCAGTTTTTTGACTTTATCCTTTGCTTAACGTCTCAACGATCTCCGCCCTCTGCTTCTCCGTCAGGCGGGGATAGTCCGCAAGGACGGCGGTCAGCTCTTCGCCCCGCTCCACTCTCCGCCGCACTACGCGGCACACCAGCGCCACAGCCGTACTCATTCGCCCTCACCTCCGAACATCAGCGCCGCCACCAGTTCCTCCAGCTCCTCCAGACGAGTCTCCTGTGCAGGATACGCCGCCCGGTAGTCCGCCCGCAGCGTTTCTGAACAGTCCGCCTTGCCGGACAGCTCATAGCCCTCTGCCAGCGGCGCGTATACCGTCCCATCCGCAGCCGTCACGCTGTCCGCTGTGTAACTCTGCGCGTTTTCGACGGTCAGTACGGGCTGATCTGTTCCGATTTCATAGAAATACAACGTCATTTGCTTCACCTCAGATGAATTTTCCGCTCTTAATGATCGCGTTCATTCCGCCCTTTGTGTTATACGCACCGCCTAATGTATCCGGGACGTGATCCCCCAGCAGCGCAAGCCCGCCCAGAAGGAGATAGACTCCAACGGCGTTGCCGCTGTAATCCGCAGTGGGATTGTCTCCAAAAACGCCAACGAAACCGCCCCAGCTGGTAGAGGCCGCACATTCCAGATCATGGAATGCACAGTCTGCCAGCACAGCATAGGAATTGTAAAAAGCGCCGACTCCTCTCCCATTCTTGGCACAGCCGTTAAAGGAGCACCCGTCCGCATATACCATGCTTTTTTGACAAGGGAGGCAATATCTGTATTTGTTTGCCGTCTCGTCCAACTCCCACTTCAACTTTTCCATCTGCACCGGAAGCCTGCAATTCAATACCCGGAGTTCTCTTTTAAACACGCAGTCTCCCAAATTGTTTGCCCGGAGCATGAGACTGCCGCAGCCGTAGAAGCCATTCACAGAAACTTCTTCCGAAGCTGTTCCGCTGAGTGTGATGACATAATGCTCAGTCAGCAGACGGGGAAGGGTATCAAGGTAAGCTTGCAGCTCCGATGCGGATAAGGAGACGTCGCGGCGGGGTGCACCGGTAGCCAGCACCTTCTGACGCACCGGCGCGCAGTCGCTTTCGGTGATGAGACCGGCAGGGGAGCAGAGCACCGCTGCGCCGCCGTCCTTGCTGACGGTCTGGCGCAGGTAAAACCGCAGCACCGTGTCGCTTCCGGCCTGAATGGTCACCGGCTCGTCCACCCGGTAGACGCAGTAGAGGATCTCCCCCTCATTGAGGTCCTCCGCATAGACGCCTAGTTCTGTCAGCGTGTATGAGGACTCCAATCCCACCGCTGCCAGCGTCACGGGCAGAACGGCGGTACTGCCTGCGCAGCGGGCCTCGCCCACCGCCAGCGTCTGCCGGATCTCCGGCAGTTGGGCGGCATTGGGGACGTCCGTGGTATGTCCGCTGCCGCCCACCACACGGGTCACCCGCAGGCAGGCGCCCGCGGCGGTTTTTGCCGTCAGCGCAAGACCTTTGTTCGTATATGTTCCCTGAATATTCATAGCCCGTCTCCTATCTCAGCCGCCGGATACCCCGTCTGGGACGCTGGGGCAAGGGAGCCGTCACCACCGGCGCGGAAGCGGGCAGACGGCTTTTCACGTCCTCCGCCAGAGATGCCTGATACGCCGCGCGGAACTCCTCCGTCCGGCGGTCCGTGTCGCCGTCGTCGCCCCCTGCCAGCAGCGGCGCGAAGGACTGGGGCACGCCGCCCCGCTCCAAGGCGGCTCTGGCCCGCTCCACCTGCTCCCGGCGGAGCTTTTCCGCCCGCAGAGTTTCCAGTTCCTGCTTTTCTTCTTCGTTCATATATTACTCCTCCGTCTCCATGGTTTCCTCGGCCTTGCGCCGCAGTTCCTCCTCCGCGTCCTTCACCCACGGCAGCTGTTCCAGAATGGTGCGCTTGGACAGCAGGGGAGAGAGGGACAGCAGCGTGCTCGCCAGCGCCGTGTGATCCTGCGGCAGATTCTTGTAAAATGTGACCTGCCCCTGTTCCAGCGCCACCGGCGTCCCCAGCAGGGCAAAGCCGCCGGAAAGCGCCGTCAGCAGATGGTGCAGACCGTCCAGAAAGCTGCGCTCCTTGGCAAGGCGCACCTGCTCGATGCCCCACAGTTTATACTGCATCGCCACGCCGGAGGCGTTCCCGGCGAAGCGCTCGTCGGAGAGATCCGGCGTCATGCTCAGTTCCAGAATGCTGCGGCGCAGATTGCTCTCCAGCTGGGCGAGGGCCTCGTGGTTCAGATTCTTCACCACGAATTCCGCACGGCCTCCCTCCGCCAGAGAGAGGATGCGGGTGCGGTTGGCCTCGTCGATGTCCCCCTGAGTCGTACCCTGCATCCCGTACAGGGCGAGGAAGGCGTTGGCCACCGACTGCATATCGTCCATGGCCCCGGAGAGCAGCAGGTTGTATGCGTCCAGCAGGCCCGTCACCATCTCGAAATCGCCGCAGGTCTGGCAGTTGTTGTTGAAGGGCACCAGCGCCAGATGCCCCGGCAGGTTCTCCTCCGGCGCGCCCAGAGCCGCCCGCTGACCGTCCCATGTGAAGGGCGTGACCCGCTCCTCCTCGTAGAGCATCCCACATACGGTGTCATCCGGGCGCTTGAACAGCCGGACGGCGGCGCGGAGCGGCTCACCGGCCTCGCCGCCGCGGATGCCGAAGCAGGTGAGGGGGTCGCACCGACACACCCGCACGCCGGACTGTTCCAGCCACACCAGCGCGAAGCCCTCGCCGCAGATGCTCATGTCCCGGCCGATGTCAAAGAGCAGATGATCCATGGGCAGCTCGGCATAAATTCGTCCCTCCTCCGGGCGCTCATAGGAAAGGGTAGGGGGCACACCGAGGAAATACCCGGTCTGCACCTCCGTGATGTAGCGGGGGAAGGGGACCCGCAGCAGATTGTTGGGCCGTCCCCGGACGGCCTCGCCCTTGGGCACGGGCTGCTGACCCTCGTAGTAGTCCCACAGCCGCTCTCTGTGGGGACGGACCCGGTACAAAAAGTCCGACACCGCCCCGGTCAGAGCATCCTCCGTCAGCGCCCCGGCGCAAATGTAGTCCTGTTTCAAATACGCAAACCTCCGATCGCAAAACCCGGCCGGAATGTTCCGCCGCGCACCCGTTTCACCGCGATCAGGCGGCAGCCTTGGCCCCGTCCTGTATGACTTTCTTCGGTGACGGCCTGTGCGCGGCCCGGTGAGCAGACAGTCTCGGATACCCATAGGTATCGCTATGACCCCGGCGGCGATGCCCGACGGCCCGCCGTCCCGGAAAGGTCCTCTCTGTTCCGTACTGTCGCCTCTCCCGGCCCTATACTTTTATTGTAAGAACACCCCCTGCCCTTTTCTTTCGAAGGAGATACAAAAAACCCGTCCCGCTCTCCGCCCCGCCCTACACACCGGAACCAATTCCAAAAAACAGTTTCAGGCAGGTCGTGTGTTCGGACTCATCATTTGGATCGTGAACATATTCCAACAAATAAAGAGAAGCATCAATTATGACGCTTCTCTCATTTTCATGGACTTTCCGATGAACGCATGATAGTATTGTGCTAAAACAAGCACGATGGGGGCGAATTCTGATGCCGCAGGGTGATAAGTATATTCATTTTACCAATTATCTACTCCCTTTTAAGTTAATTGTTGCTACTGCTTGGTTAGCCAATTCTAATATAGATTTATTCATCAGGGGACATAATAAGAGGCTCTCTCCTTATCGGAGAGAGCCTCTTCAAAGCTATTACTCGATATAGCAAGCAGCTAAGACGATGACATTGGTGGTTCCGCCGCTTATGTTATCAAACGAAGAAGTTGAACATGGAATGGCATAGGCTGTAAATGTATCTTCATTGTAAACCTCTGTGCTGTCCAAATAGTACAGAGCATAATAGTTGTTATCGTCATCAGCGGCCAAAAGGTAACTATTTATTCACGTATTTCAAAGTTTATTCACGATTATACATAGCAACACTTATAGCAACACTTATCTTGAAAAGGGACATTATCTAAAGAAATGCCATGAACAGGGGCAAGATGAACTTACGCTTTCGTTTACAGAGATCGAGCGTATATGGGGATTTCCTCTTGCCAGATCTATGCGGAAGTATAGTTGGGGAAATGACCGTACGCAAAGTTACGCGTTAGGGTGGCTATACGCGGACTTTACTGTAACCACTTGCGATTTATCCGCTGAAACGGTTACCTTCGCGTATACCCCGGAAAAGGTGAGCGCCCTTCTTACCGGCCAACATTCCAGAGGGTGGGAAACGTCCGCCTCCGCCGCAAAGCTCCCGTCAGGCGTCATCGCCGCGCCCTCGGCCTCCGAGGTCGAAAAGTATTTGCGCGCATGGAACGATTCGGAAACCTACCGGCTGCAGGAGAGTGCCCTGAACAAGCTGTTTCTTGAACTGGCTCCTCAAAATGACAGGATCGAAAACATTTTGATCAAGGCCGCCACATTGAATGATTTTTACAGTGCGAATATTTTTTCGATTTATCCTGTCGCGCGGCACATTCTGTCCTTAGATATTGACAAACGGTTACAGGCTCATGATCTAAGCCTTGTTTCCGATATTTCTTATGTGACCTTTCCAAATGGCAAGACGAAAAAGCTGTATTCGTTCGCCACAAAATATTGCAGTCATCACAAGCCTGATGTTTACCCCATATACGATGATTACATCAACAAGATTTTGCGGTATTACAGGGATATAGATGGGTTTTCAAAGTTTACAAGTGAAATGCTGTTGGATTATCGTTCCTTCCATGCGATATTGCATGATTTTCAACGGTTTTATAAATTGGAATCATATACCGTAAAGGAAATCGACCAATATCTCTGGCAATTAGGAAAGGCGAATTTCCCCAAGAAATACTGACGGTGCGTGTATGGCAAGCGCAAAAAGGAGGCAAAGCGCCTAAGCGGAGGAGACGTTCACTTTGTCAAAATAACCGCCCCCTCCCCAATTCTCCCTCCCCTAAATTGAACAAAAACTTGATTTTGTTCAATTCTGTTTCCCTCCCCCAGACGCCCTGCCGGGTTATTTTGAAATTATTTTTGACATCAATTCGACCATTTTCCCCTTGACCTCATGACATTATGATGTCATAATGATTTTTAGAAACTACCATCAGAATGTCGCATATACGGAGGATTTGTCGATGGATGAGAAAAGCAACAAGGTCAAGCTGCTGGTCTACGCCACGGAGGATGACCGCGCCCGCATCAAAATGGCTGCCGCCAAGCTGCACATGAGCATGAGCCAGCTGATTTTGGACAGCGTTTTGGAGCAGGTGGCCAGCATCGAGGAGCTGGAAAAGAACGGAGGTGCGCGGGAATGAAGACCATCGCCGTGATGAACCAGAAGGGCGGCACCGGCAAGACCACCTCCGCCATCAATCTGGCGGGCGAGCTGGTGCGCCGTGGCAAAAAGGTTTTGATCGTGGACATGGATACTCAGGGCAACGCCACCAGCAACCTGTCCCTGACGGAGATCCCCGCCGCCACGCTGACGGACGTCATCGTCTCCAAAAACGCCACGCTGGCGGACACCGTCTGCCACACCACTACCGAAAATCTCGACCTGATCCGGGGCGGCAGTCTGCTGGCTCCGGCGCTGGCCACCATGCAGGAGATGCCCTTTGGCCGGGACACCACCCTGCGCCGCCTCCTGCCCCAGATCCCCGATACTTACGATTTCGTGTTTTTCGACTGCTCCCCCTCTCTGGAGAGCCTGTTCAATATCAACGTGCTGGTGGCCGTTCAGTATGTCCTCATCCCCATCAAGGTGGATAAGAACTCCATCGAGGGCTACGACGTCATGCTGGAGACCATCCAGTCCGTCCGCGAGATCGCCAACCCGGACATCCGGGCCTTGGGCATCTTCATGACCGCCGTGGAAACCGGCTCCAGCCTGGACCGGGAAATGATCGCCAACTTCCCCGCCATGCTGCCGGGTCTGGCCTTCCAGACGTACATCCGCAAGAATATCGACGTGAAGAAAGCCCCGCTGGCCCTCCAGCCCCTGTGCTTCTTCTCACCCCGCTGCACCGCCACCGCCGATTACGCCGCCCTGTGCGACGAAATGCTGGCAAGAATGGAGGGCTGATCCATGGCAGGTAAAAAAAGCCCCTCCATCTTCTCCACCCTGCAAAAGACCACGGAAAACGCCAGCGCCGTCAACGGTGAGCTGACCCGCCAGCTGCCCGTGGCGTCTCTGGTGGATAACCCCATGAACCGCTTCTCCATGGCGGAGGACGATGAGTTTCTCTCCACCATGCGCTCCGTGGAGCAGGACGGCTTTTTGGAGGACATCGTGGTCACGCCCGACGGCGAGAATACATGGCGCATCATCAGCGGACACCGCCGGGTGATGGCCGCCCGAAAGCTGGGCAAGACCGCCGTCCCCTGCAAAGTCCGCCGGTATCCGGACAAGCTCTCCGAGCTGCGGGCGCTGATGGGCGCCAACGTCCACCGGCGCAGCCTCTCCCCCTTCGACATGGCCCGCCAGCTGGAAACGCTGCGGGAAGTCCTCTCGGAAAGCGGACAGCTTCCCGAGGGCACCAAGGAGCAGGCGGAGCTGATGGCCGCCCAGAGCGATCTGAGCCGGGCCACGGTGGAGCGGTATCTGGATCTTCTGAATCTGGACGAGACTATGACCGGCTGGGCCGAGGGCGGCGAGATGACCATGACGGACGCCTATGAGATGGCCCGCCGGAAGAACGTCCACCTCCAAGCCGCCGTGGAGGAATATGTCGCTCACAACAACGCCAACGGGGACTTCCCCGGCCTCGTCCACCGGGCCATCGCCTGGGCAAAGGCCGCCGAGCTGCCCCCGCCTCCGTCCAAGCCCGCCCCGGCCGCCAATCCTCTGCGGACGGTGGATTCCTTTGGCCGGGCCGTCCGCCGCTCCACCGCCCAGCTGAAGGCGCTGGATCTCTCCGCCGACGTGGACCGCACCACCGCCCGGAAAAAGCTGGACACCTGCCTTGCCAATCTGGAGGAACTGCGGCGAACGGTGGAGGCCCTGAAAGCCGGTCTGGACGGCTGATCTCCCCCCCCCTGCCCCGCGCCGTCCGCCCCGCGCAAAACCGCATAGAAAACAACCGTGCCCGGTGCGATTTGCACCGGGCACTTTTCCTCCTTTTTTAACTTCTTCGGAGCGTTGCAACAGGCTTTTCCTCCGCCAGCCGTTCATTTCACGCACAGCGTCCACCCTTCGCGGCCGCAGGCGGACGCAAGCGCCTCCGTCACCTGCGCAAGCGAACTTGCCGGGGCAAGCTGCAAGAGCAGGACCGGATGCGTATCATCCACCGAAATGTCTAAGCGTGTTTTTTCCCTGAGTGCGGAGACGGTCATCTCCGTGTCCATATGTTCCAACACGCTGTACTGTGCGTAAACTTCCTCTCCGCACCCATGCTCCGCCATCCACCAGTAAACGTCCCGCAGGAACGAACCCGGCATGTCTGGAAACACGAACGCACAGCAGTCCTTCCACTCGCCCATTTCTTCCGAAACCGTGCCGCCACTGTCCAACACCAGCTGCTTGAAGCGCGCCTTTTGCCGTGCCCAGACATCTGAACGGGAAAGATCCTCGATGAGCACCATCGAGGGCGCGCTTTGCAGCATCCGTTCCGTCAGGCCATAGACGAGCCGGTAAAACCGATCCTGACAGGGCCGTTCTCCCGGCGGGCAGACCGCCTCTGTCGAGCAATCGCAAAGGCCATAGT
>ERZ839767.2938-NODE-2938-length-20675-cov-8.510136_pt1 | contig 20675 bp, 18 predicted proteins | sample MGYA00519879_ERZ839767 | MGnify/ENA primary metagenome ERZ839767 (study PRJEB31850, sample SAMEA3708852) | human gut metagenome | biome: human gut; feature: human-associated habitat; material: faeces | place: China | collected 2014 ...
CGAAATCGCTGAAACCCGCATAAACACTGGCTTTTTTAAGCAACTCGATTTATTCCCACTCCACCGTTGCGGGGGGCTTGCTGGTGATGTCGTAGACAATTCTGTTGATGCCCTTGACCTCGTTGACGATGCGGCCGCTGATCTTGTCGAGCAGCTCGTAGGGGATGCGTGCCCAGTCGGCAGTCATAAAGTCCTCGGTCGTCACGGCGCGCAGGGCGAGCACACGGTCGTAGCTGCGGCCATCGCCCATGACACCGACGGTGCGCGTGTCGGTTAGGACGGCGAAGTACTGGTTCATCTTCTTGTTTTCGCCGGCCTTTTCCAGCTCCTCGCGGTAGATCGCGTCGGCAAGGCGCAGCGTGTCGGCCTTTTCCTTCGTGATCTCGCCCATGATGCGGATGGCAAGGCCCGGGCCGGGGAACGGCTGGCGGGAGACGAGGTATTCGGGAAGCCCCAGCTCGCGGCCAAGTTGACGCACTTCGTCCTTAAAGAGCAGGCGCAGCGGCTCGATGATCTCCTTGAAGTCGACATAGTCGGGAAGACCGCCGACGTTGTGGTGGCTCTTGATGACTGCGGCATTGCCAAGGCCGGATTCGATGACGTCGGGGTAGATCGTGCCCTGAGCGAGAAAGTCGACCGCGCCGATCTTCTTCGACTCTTCCTCGAACACGCGGATGAACTCTTCGCCGATAATCTTGCGCTTGCGCTCGGGATCGGAGATGCCAGCGAGCTTCGAGAGGAAGCGGCCCTCGGCGTTCACGCGGACAAAGTTGATGTCCCACTTCTTGAACGCCGCCTCGACCTCGTCGCCCTCGTTGAGGCGCATGAGACCGTGGTCGACAAAAACGCAGGTGAGCTGAGGGCCGACGGCCTCAGCCAGCAGCGCCGCCACGACGGACGAGTCCACGCCGCCGGAGAGCGCCAGCAGCACGCGGCCGGAGCCGACCTTTTCGCGCACGGCAGCGATGGCGGTATTTTTATAGTCGCCCATCGTCCAGTCGCCTGTCGCGCCGCAGACCTCGTAGAGGAAGTTGCGGATCATCGCGGTGCCGAACTCCGTGTGGTTGACCTCGGGATGGTACTGCACGCCGTAGAACCCGCGCGTTTCGTCGCAGATGGCGACGTTCGGGCAGGCGTCGGAGTGCGCGACGAGAGAGAAGCCCTCGGGAACGACCTCCATGTAGTCGCCGTGGCTCATCCACGTCACGCTCTTTTCGGGAAGCCCCTTGAAGAGCTTGCAGGACGTATCGAAGAAGGTCTCAGTCTTGCCGTATTCGCGCGCGGACGCATCGCTCGCGGCAACGACCTTGCCGCCGAGGTGGTGCGCGATGAGCTGGCAGCCATAGCAGATGCCGAGCACGGGCACGCCCGCATCAAAAAGCGCGGGATCGACGTGCGGCGCGTCCTCAAGGTAGACACTGTTCGGGCCGCCGGTGAAGATGAAGCCGATGGGCTTCATTGCAAGAAGATCTGCGAGGGGCGTCGTGTAGGGCTTCACCTCACAGTAAACGCCGCATTCACGCACGCGGCGGGCGATCAGCTGGTTGTACTGACCGCCAAAGTCCAGGACAATGATGGTTTGATGGTTCATGTTGAAATTCTCCTGCCGTATCCAATAATATGGTAAAAGCATCATATCATAGCTTTTCCCATTTTTCCAGCGGTATTGTAAAAATAAAAAGGTCGCGCGGTCAATGGACCGCGCGATCGAGGGAGGCCGCGACAAAGCCACGGAACAGGGGATGCGGCTTATTGGGGCGGCTCTTGAATTCGGGGTGGAACTGCGCGCCGACGAACCAGGGGTGGCTCTTCGATTCGATGATCTCGACGAGCGTGCCGTCGGGGGAGAGACCGGCGAGGCGCATGCCGGCGTCCGTGAAGTCGTCGCGGAAGTCGTTGTTGAACTCGTAGCGGTGGCGGTGGCGCTCCCAGATCTCGGGCGCGTCGTAGAGCGCGCGGGAGAGCGAGCCCTCTTCGAGCACGCAGGGGTACTTGCCGAGGCGCATCGTGCCGCCCTTGGCCGTCACGCCGACCTGCTCGGGCATGAGCGCGATGACGGGATGCGCCGTCGTGGAGGAGAACTCCGCGCTCGTCGCGTCGTCCCAGCCGAGCACATGGCGCGCAAATTCGATGACTGCGATCTGCATGCCGAGGCAGATGCCGAGGTAAGGGATGCCGCGCTCACGCGCATACTGCGCGGCTAAGATCATGCCCTCGATGCCGCGGTCGCCAAAGCCGCCGGGGACTAAGATGCCGCTGCACCCGCAGAGCTTCTGCGCGATGTTGTCGCTCGTCAGCGTTTCGGAGTCGACCCATTGAATTTCGACGCTCGCGTCGCAGGCTGTGCCCGCGTGAAAGAGCGACTCAACGACGCTTAAATAGGCGTCGTGCAGGCCGACGTATTTGCCGACGAGCGCGATGCGCACATGACGGTGCACGCCGTGGATCTTGTCGACCAGCGCGCGCCACTCGGTCATGTCGGGTTCACCGCAGTCAAGGTGCAGCTTGCGGCACACCACGCGGCAAAGGCCCTCGTGCTCAAGCAGCAACGGCACCTCGTAGAGCGTGGACGCCGTTGCGTTCTGGATGACGCAGTCGGGCTCCACGTTGCAGAAGAGCGCAATCTTGCGGCGGATGTCGTCTGTGATGGGCTCATCTGTGCGCACGACGAGAACATCTGGCTGGATGCCCTCGCTCAGGAGCTCTTTGACCGAGTGCTGCGTGGGCTTGCTCTTGAGCTCGCCGCTGCCGGGAATGGTCACGATGAGCGGCACATGGATGAAGAGCACATTTTCGCGCCCGCGCTCGGCCGCGACCTGACGGATGGCCTCTAAAAACGGCTGGCTCTCGATGTCGCCGACCGTGCCGCCGATCTCGGAGATGGCAACGTCGGTATCACCGTCGTCCATGTCGTAGATGCGGCGCTTGATCTCGTCGGTCACGTGCGGGATGATCTGCACCGTGCCGCCGAGATAGCCGCCCTGACGCTCACGGTTCAGAACGCTCCAGAAGATTTTGCCCGAGGACACGGAGGACTTCTCGTCCAGCGCCTCGTCGACAAAGCGCTCGTAGTGGCCGAGGTCCAGGTCGGTCTCCGCGCCGTCGTCCGTGACAAAGACCTCGCCGTGCTGATACGGGCTCATCGTGCCGGGGTCGACGTTGAGATACGGGTCAAACTTCTGGTTTTTGACCTTCAGCCCGCACTGTTTTAAGAGCCGCCCGAGCGACGCCGCGCAGATGCCCTTGCCCAGCCCCGACACCACGCCGCCGGTGACAAAAATGTACTTCATAGATTTTCTTCCTCCCCTGTCAAAGAAAAATGAAACTGCTGCGATAAAGCAAAACTCCACTTCAAAAAGGACGCTCGAGAGAGCGTCCTTTTGACTTTTACACGGAGAAGAGTAATTCGCAGAACGTCGGATACGGCCAATACTTGGACGCGGTCAGCACTTCCAGCTTGTCGACGGTCTTGCGCACGTCGTTCGTGCGCTCTTCGACCTCGTCGTGGTAGTAGCGCAGGAGCGTTTCGGGCTCAGCGTTGTCGGAGACGGTCTCAAGCGCCGTCTTGAGGCTGATGGTCTCTTCGAGCAGCTGCTCGTTGAGCGAGCCGATGGCGTTGGCAAGCGAGGATTCGACGTGGCAGGTCAGCTCCGGCGCGGCGGAGCGCTTGGCGGCGATGGTGCCGCACAGCGCGGCTTCGTACTCGGAAGCGGCGTTGAGGATGCCGTGCTGGACCATATCGACGAGCGTCGCGGCCTCGATGCGGATGACCTTGCAGTACTTCTCGATATGAACTTCGTGGCGGGAGAAAATTTCTTCCTTGCTGTAAACGCCCTGGCGCGTCAGCAGCTCAATGTTCTTGGGCAGGATGTAGGTCGGCAGCGCCTCGGCGGTGTTGTGCAGGTTGGCAAGGCCGCGCTTTTCAGCCTCCTTGATCCAGGCCTCTTCATAGCCGTTGCCGTTGAAGATGATGCGGCGGTGGGCGGAGAACGTGTCGCGGATCAGCTTGTGGAGCGCGGCGGTGAAGTCCGGCGCGTCCTTGAGCTGCGCGTAGAATTCGTCGAGCTCTTCGGCCATGATGGTGTTGAGGATCGTGACCGGGCCCGCGATGGACTGCGAGGAGCCGGGCATGCGGAACTCAAACTTGTTGCCGGTGAAGGCGACGGGCGAGGTTCGGTTGCGGTCGGTCGTATCCTGCGGAATGGCGGGAAGTACATCCACGCCGATGCGCAGGGACTTGTGCTCGGGCGCGGTGTAGTCGTTTTCACCGACGATGGCGTCGATGATACCCTCAAGCTCGGTGCCGAGGAAGATGGAGATGACAGCGGGGGGCGCCTCCTGTGCGCCGAGACGGTGGTCGTTGCCTGCGAAGGCGACGGAGCAGCGCAGAAGCTCCTGATATTCGTCCACGCCCTTGATGAACGCGGCGAGCAGCAGCAGGAACACGGCGTTCTGGCTGGGCGTCTTGCCGGGGGAGAAGAGGTTTTTGCCAGTGTCGGTCGAGAGCGACCAGTTGACGTGCTTGCCCGAGCCGTTGACGCCCGCGAAAGGCTTTTCGTGCAGCAGGCACACAAGGTTGTGGCGCTCGGCGACCTTTTTCATCGTCTCCATGACGAGCTGGTTCTGGTCGCTCGCGGTGTTGGCGTCGGTGTAGATGGGGGCCATCTCGTGCTGGCCGGGGGCGACCTCGTTGTGCTTGGTCTTGGAGAGCACGCCGAGCTTCCACAGCTCTTCATCGAGCTCTTTCATGTAGGCGGCCACGCGGGGACGGAACGCGCCGAAGTAGTGGTCGTCCAACTCCTGACCTTTCGGGGGCTTTGCGCCGAACAGGGCGCGGCCGCACAGGCGCAGGTCCATGCGCTTTAAGTACAGCTCGCGGTCGATGAGGAAATACTCCTGCTCCGCGCCGATCTGCGGCGTGACCTTTTCCGCGTCGTCGCCAAATAACTTGAGCACGCGCACTGCCGCGCGGTCGACCGCGGCCATGGAGCGCAGCAGCGGCGTCTTCTTGTCGAGCGCGTCGCCGCTGTAGGAGCAGAACACCGTCGGGATGCAAAGGCTGCCATCTTTGATGAAGGCAAACGCCGTGGGGTCCCAAGCGCTGTAGCCGCGGGCTTCAAACGTGGCGCGCAGGCCGCCGTTGGGGAAGGAGGACGCGTCGGGCTCGCCGCGCACCAGCTCCTTGCCGGAAAAGTCCATCATCACGCGGCCGCCGCCGGCGTTGTTGATAAAGCTGTCGTGCTTTTCCGCCGTCACGCCGCTCAAGGGCTGGAACCAGTGCGTGAAATGCGTTGCGCCATGCTCCAGCGCCCAGGTCTTCATCGCGTCGGCGATCTCATTTGCCGCGGAAAGGGGAAGAGGCTGCCCGCTCTTTAAGCAGCCGCGCCAAACGTCCATGGCGCTCTGCGGCACATACTGCTCCATTGTGCGTTCATTGAACACCAGAGAGCCAAAAAGCTCGGGAATGCGAGTCGCTTCACTCATGATCCAGACCTCCTGTTTCGAAATAAAAAATTTGATAAGTAATGATACTTCATCGGGGCAAGCAGCGTCAATACTTTGTTTTTCCAACTTTCCCCTCACTTTAGTGAGACGGGATGTGCGGTGTGAACGAAATTATGAAAGTGCGGCAACTTTTTCTTGCATGAAGAAAACGGCTGTGCTATATTTAGCCTGAACCCTCCCTTGCCGGAAACGGCAGGGGAGGGCATTATGCTTATGTGCTGCGTTGTGAAAAAATTTTGCGGACAAAAAAGAAAACGGGACGTGAACGCCGGTCACGGCGTTTGCGTCCCGTTTTGCATCACTTGATCGTGGCGCTGTCGTTCAGCACGCTTGTGCTGTAAAGAAACAGCACGTCCTGCGCGGTAAAGTCGATGAATTTTCCGAGCATTGAGGGGGAGAGGTAGCGGATGTCGGCAAGCGTGATCTCGCTGTACCCCTCCGCAAGCAGCGGAAGCAAACTCGCGGCAAACGAATCGCGGAAGACAAGGAGCTTTCGCTCCGCCTGCGCGTTCGGGTTCTCAATGCGCAGCAGCGACTTGGGTCCCGAGAGGAAAATTTCATACGGGTCGCTGCCGTCTGCCTTTTCGAGCGTGTAGACAGGGAGATAGGTGCCGCTTTCATAGTCGTACACGCGGCAGCTACCAATGATATCGTTTGTGAGGTAGGCGAGCCTGTCGGGCTCCATTGGCAGTGCCGACTGCCCGCGGTACACACCGTAAAACGGCGTATCGAGCGTGACCTCGGTAAAGTCCACGGTGAGTGAGACGCCCATCGCATCTGCCAGCGCCTTGGCCGTGGGGGCAAGCATTTCCTGCCGCCAGTGGAGGTCGGTGCGGTAATAGGATGAGAGCGACAGCGTGCCCGTCAGGTCGATATAGTCCGCAAAATCGACCTTTTGGCGCATGAGCGCAAAGAACTTCTCGTAATCCATCGCGGGATAGCCGTTTTCGGCGGCCAAAAAGTAATTCTTGTCGGGGATGACGGAGAGGTAGACGTTTACGCCCGTATCTTTGAGATACGTTTCGTACACGTAGCGGAAGCGGTCGGCCGCGTGGTCGAGTGAATCCTCGTGGATCGTGTCGTCGAGCTTCGCGGCGTAGCCGTCCGCGACGTAGATGCCGTTGTTGTCTTTCTCACCAAATAAATCGCGGACGGACAGGGCTTTGAGCGTGCGGAGCTCGTCGCGCAGCGGGAACTGGTCGAGCGTGTAGCTCTCAAAATTCGACTGGAAGCGTCCGGAGAGCACTTCTTCCACATTCAGCGTTGGGAACTGCTTGAGCGGGCGGCGCTCGCTTTCCGACACGGCGTCGTCGCTCTTGCAAATGCTCCACAGCGCGAACATAAGCACGAACGCTGCCGCGATGCCGAGGGTGAGGGCGTCTTTGATTTTTCGATTCATGCGATGCCCTCCTTAAAAGCGGAAGTAGAGGAACGGATTGAACGATCCGTCCACTAAGAAAGCTGTGCCGATCAAAAGCGGGAGCAGCACGCAGAGCGGCTCGAGTACATCGAGAGCGAGTGCCACGCCCTTTTTCTCGCGCAGCAGTGCTACAGCCTTTTTCGGCAGCGGCGTTGCGCAGAGCATACCGAGCACGAGCAGCGGCGCATAGCTCTTGAGATAATAGATCGCCTGCGTGCTTACAAGCGGCAGATCTCCTGCGCCGAGCATCGCGCCGATGCGCGAAAATGCCTGCGCAGCGGTGCTTGCGTCGAAGAGCACGAAGCCGAGCGTGACGAAAAAGAGCGTATAGACGTGGCCGAAGATGCGGTGCTTTTCCAGTATCGGCAGCAGTACGAGCTTTTCAAGGAGCAGCAGGATCGCAAACCACAGCCCCCAGAGGACGAACGTCCACGCGGCGCCGTGCCACAAACCCGTCGCGAGCCAGACGATCAGAATGTTTAGCAGCTGACGCGCCTTGCCCTTCCGGCTGCCGCCGAGAGGGATATAGAGGTAGTCGCGGAACCACGAGCCAAGCGACATGTGCCACCTGCGCCAGAACTCCGTGATGCTCGCTGAAATATAGGGGTAGTTGAAGTTTTCGGGGAATTGGAAGCCCAGCATCCGCCCGAGGCCGATGGCCATATCGCTGTAGCCCGAAAAGTCGAAGTACACCTGGAGCAGAAACGCGAGCGCGTAGAGCCAGACGAAGAGGACGCTCGCATCCTGCGTCGACTTGTAGGCGCTCGCGAGCGCGCCGAACTGGTTGGCGAGCAGAATTTTCTTGGCAAAGCCGACCGTGAAGCGGCGCACGCCCTCCGCCGCGGCGGAGACACTGTGCGTGCGGCTTTTGAGCTCCGCGGCGACGTCGGAATACCGTACGATCGGCCCCGCGATGAGCTGGGGGAAGAGCGAAACATAGGCGGCGAGGTCGATGAAATTCCTCTGCGCCGCCGTTTCGCCGCGGTAGACGTCGATGACGTAGCTCAATACCTGAAAGGTGTAGAAGCTGATGCCGATGGGCAGGCTCAGCTTCAAAAGCGGCAGGGAGAGCCCTGTGACGGCGTTGACGCTGGAGAGAAAAAAGTCCGCGTACTTAAAATAGCCGAGAAGCCCAAGGCTCACAAGGATCGAGAGCGTCAGAAAGACCTTCGACGCCTTTTGCCCGCGGTGCTTTTCAATCAGCAGGCCGAAACCATAGCCCTGCACGATGGAGACGAGCATAAGCAGCATATATTTCGGCTCGCCCCAGGCATAGAAAAAGAGGCTTGTGAGCAGCAGCACCGCGTTTTTCAGCTGCCGCGGCGCTGCAAAGTAGATCAGCAGCGCCGCAGGCAGAAAGTAAAAGAGAAAGGGAACGCTGGAAAAGAGCATAAACTTCTCCGCCTTTCAGAAGATCAAATCAGGCGATGGCCTCGTCGCAGACGACGGCAGCATCGGCAAAGGTTTCGGTGACCTTGCCGCTGAACTGGTCGACGAGGTCCTCCGCGCCGTAGCAGGAGATGACATAGTCGCCGAGCGTCAGGATGACGAGCTTGTCGGGAAAGCCGCACATCCACTGGCGGTTCATGATGTTGTCCTTGAGGTCGGAGACGACACTGTCAACGTCGGAAGAGCTCGCAACATGGAACGCGCCCGCGGTGAAGGTGTTGGCGTTCATCATGTGGGTGAGGGACGCGGCGTCGGAGAGCTTGCCTGCGTCCGCGGCGGGGAAGGAGAGAGCGTAGTCAAGTGCGTCGCCGTCTTCGACGGAGAAGTTGCCGGGCGCGTCCTCGGTCATATTCGCCTCATCATAGTCGCCGCCGGCGGCAGGGAACTTGTCGTCGTCGCTGTAGTTGGCCCATACGGCGTTCAGCAGCTCGAGAGCGCTCGCGGGTTGGCTGTTATTGCCGCTATTGTCATCCGTCTTGCTGCCGCAGGCGGCGAGGGACAGGGTCATCGCTGCGGCCAGCAGCAGGGTGAGAAACTTTTTCATGGGAATTTACCTCCAAAATGTTGTGTGTTGTCAATAGTAATGTGGAATGGGATGCTTACGCCCGCGCGGCGGCCCAATAGCCGTTGGCCTCGTCGTAGCGCAGCGTGACGGCGGGCGCGCCGTCGAGAGAGAGCGTGTAAACCGTACCCGTGTCCGGCTCTTCGATGGTCCAGCAAAGCTGCACCTTGCCGGAGACGGTGTAGGAGGTGAACTCCTCCTGCAGCGAGTAAAGAGGCTGGGTCAGCACGCCATCCGACACCGTAACGGTCACGGCCTCGCCCGATTTGCTCTCGATGGTGAGCATCGGACTGAGCGGGCCGCTCAGACTGCCGCGCGCGTCGAGCGCCATCGCTGCGGGCTGACTGATGGGAATGGGGATTGAGGAGAGCGCTGCGCCTTCGACCTTGATCTCAGCCGGTAAGGTGTCGCGCGTCATCGCCAGGGCGGCGGCCAGCACGAGCACAAGGCACGCCGCAGCGGCAAGAAAACGCGGGAGGGCGTACCGTTTGCGCGGCTTGTAGGCGTAGGCGTCCGCGATGAGCTCATCGTCGAGCTCACCTATGGCGCGGGTCAGAACTTCATGCTTCACAGTATCCCTCCTTGATGAGATGCTCCTTGAGCTTTCTGCGCGTGCGCAGGAGCGCGGTTTTGATGCGGCTCTCGCCGCAGTGAAAGCGCGCGGCCAGCGCTTCGACCGGTTCGCAGTAGAAATAGCGCAGGATGAACATGCTGCGCACCTCTTCGCTCTGTGTGCGCAGAAACGCGCTGATGCTGCGGCCGAGCTCCGCTGCCATGGCCTCGTCGTCGGGCGAGGACAGGGCGGGTGCGCAGTCGTCCAGTTCGTCGAGCGAGAGCGCGAAGACGTCGCCCTGCCGCTTCTGCGCCGACCTCGCTTTGTAGCGGTTCAGCGCCAGATTGCGCGCGATCTTGCCGAGAAAGGCAGACAGGATCGCAGGCCTTTGCGGCGGCATGGCCTGCCAGGCATGTAAGTACGTGTCGTTGACGTTTTCTTCGCTGTCGGCGCGGTCGGATAAAATGTTTTGCGAAATTTTCATGCAATAGCTTTCGTATTTGGCGGCGGTGGCTTCGATGGCGTGCTCGTCCCGCTGCCAGTAGAGGTCGACGATCTCATGGTCGTCCATAGGCTCGCTCCTTTCTGTTGTCTGCCATCATGGGGAAAAGACAACATTTTTGCCGTTTGCGTTACACAAAAGAGAAAATATTTTTGAAAGTATACCACATTCGCCCGTTTCGTAAAAGGGCGGCATGCTATTTTTGACAAAACGGGAACTTTTTTCCATCCGCGCCGTCTAATATAACAAATCCCAAAACGGAGGTACATCCGACATGAAACGATTCTTAACGCTGCTGCTCGCCGTGGCGATGGTCCTGTCCTTCGCCGCCTGCGGAGACAACGGAACGACGATCCGAAATGAAAATGAGAAGGACAATGTGAAAAAAGACCCCATTGCCGCGCAGTATTTGCAGGACCTCGCCGTGAAGACGGCGGACTATCCCGTGCTGCCCGCCATGCCGAACGAGAGTGAGCTTGACGAGGCATTCAGCACCATCGACTATGACAAGATGGGCGCAGACGCCTACGAAAAGGCGCAGGAGAAGATCTGGGAGGACTGGGACGCGCGCAGCAATGCCTATTACGATGCGCTCAAGGCGCTGCGCAGCAAGGGCACGAGCTACCCCGCGGCATTCCTGCACTTCACACAGGAGACGGGCACGCTGCTTTCGGCGGAGGAGAACACCGTTCTCTCGCCCGCAAACCTGTATCTCGCCTTTGCGATGCTCAGCGAGACGACGGACGGCGACAGCCGCGCGCAGCTTTTATCGCTTTTAGGCCTTGAAAATACCGACGCGTCGCGCGCTGCGGGCAACTATGTCTGGCGCAATCTCTACGGCGAGACCTCGACGGGAAAGACGCTGCTCGGCAGTTCCGTGTGGCTGAATGAGAACGTCCCCTATAATGAAGAGACGCTGCGACTTCTCGCCGAGCAGTACCTTGCTTCGACGTTCTCCGCCCCGATGGGAGATGAGAAGACGGACAAGGCCATCGGCGAATGGATCAATGAGAACACGGGCAATCTCTTGCAGGACGCGGCGGGCGAGATCCAGACGAAGCCCGAGACGGTGATGCTGCTTTTGACGACGCTCTACTTTAAGGACCAGTGGCGCGATGAATTCTGGGCGAAGGAGACACGGCAGGATGTCTTCACCGCCGCAGACGGCGCGCAGCAGACGGTCGACTTCATGCACCTCACGCAGGATCGTGCCGCTTACTGCCGGGGCGAAAACTACACCGTGGCGGAGCTGCGCTTTCAGGGCGGGCAGGCGATGCGCTTCCTGCTGCCCGACGAGGGCACGAGCCTTAAAAGCTTTCTTGCGGACGGCAGCGCCGTGGGCGGACTGCTCGGTTACGACATGGGCGTGAGCCTGCCGAGCGGCAAACTCATCTGGAGCGTGCCAAAGTTCGACGTCAGCTCCGACCTTGAACTGACCGACGCGCTCCGCGCGCTGGGCGTTTCCGACGTCTTTGACTTCGACCGCGCGGACTTTTCACCCCTTGTCGACTTTGACCGCTTTGACAAGGCGGTCGCCGTGACGCAGGTGCAGCACGCCGCGCGCGTCAAGGTGGACGAAAAGGGCTGCGAGGCCGCCGCGTTTACCGCCGTCAGGGCGGACGCCCAATCCGCCGCGCCCGAAGACCTACCCGTGGTGGAGATGGATCTGAACCGGCCGTTTGCTTTCATGATCACCGGCGTGGACGGTCTGCCGCTCTTCCTCGGCACGGTGAATAGCCTATAAGAGCAAAGCCAGCGCGCCGGCAGTAAAAAACGAGTGGCGCAAAATGAGAAGGAGAGAAACGATGAAGAGATTATTTGCCTTTTTGCTCGCCTGCGTGTGTGCGCTGGCACTGTTTGGCTGCGCGGGAGCGAATGATGACAAATCGGACGGCGGACCCGAGGATGATTGGGCACCGCTGACGGAGGCGCAGATCGAAGAATTCAAGGAGATGTTTGCCTCTGAGGCCGATGTGATGGATGAAACGACGGGCGAATACCGCTACACGACCTCAACGCCGGTGAGCTGCTTTTTCACCTCGCATTACGACGATCCGCGCGATATCGACCTTGCAGAATTTTTGCGGTACTGTCCGCTCAGCACCACGTTGGGAGACGCGGACGTGGAGGAATTCCACGCTGTGCTCGACACGCTGGGAATAGAGGATGCGGAGAGGTTCAAGGTGCCGGATGACTGGGCGGTCCCCGTGCGGCGCATTCCCAAGAGTGACGTTTCCGCGCTTTTGACGCAGTGGGCGGATATCACGGTGGACGATCTGCGCAATCAGGAGGGTGTGACGTACCTCGCACAGTATGATGCATTCTATGAGTTTACGAGCGATTTCGGCCCCGGATATTTTATTCCGGTGGGCGGTGAGCAGTACGGCGACAGCATCCGGCTGTGGAGCGCGCCGCGCGGCGAGAACGGCGAAGGAACGCACGATGAGTTGACGCTGGAAGTGCGCCCAGACGGGAGCTATCGCATTGAAGCGTTCCATGAAGTCTGAAGCAAAAGGGGGGCCTTCTCTCACGTGAGAGAAGGCTCCCCTTTTGAATCCCCCAAGAGAACGGCAGGGGCGTTTCAATCTCACCCCTGCACGCCTAACGACCAAAAGGGAGGGGCCTTGCCCCTCCTTTTTGGATTATCCACCCCATGGCACTTCTGGTAAGCATTGCGCCTACTTCGGATGATTCTGTTTCGATGGTGCCTGCCGAGGCGGCATTGCTGCGCTCGCCGCATTTCTAATAGGAAAAAACGACCGCATCAGCGGTCGTTTTCGTTCTTTTTATCAGTTTGTTCCAGAAGATAGTCGACGCTGACGCCATAAAAATCAGCGAGCGCGCACAAAACGTGCGGCGGCAGCATTCTTTCGCCACTCTCGTAATATGCGTATGTGCGCTGCGGAACATTGATTGCTTCGCCGACCTGACGCTGTGTCAAATCGGCGTCTTCCCGCAAATCGCGGATGCGCCGGTATCTTTTCACGTTTATCACCAGATACAGTATATGTAGAACAAATTATTCTATTGCATTTTTGAATATTCTGTTCTAAATTGTAAACGAGGTGATGCAAATGACGACGTATAAGACTCTATATCATTTGATGGTCCAAAATATGAGTGAGGCCATCGACCTTTACGATGCGGGCAAAGGTATCCTTGCCCGTGAAGTCCTAAAAAAAGCCCTGTTAGATGCAGAAGAGCAAGTCATTTCGCAAGACATCATCCCCGATGAGCCTATTGGCAGTACCGATCCAGCAGAAAGCTAAAAAAGCAGCACCCCAAAGCGGCGAGCGAAGCAATGCCGCACCGTCAGAAGCACGGGGTGGATAATCCAAAAAGGAGGGGCTGCGCCCCTCCCTTTTGGTCGTTAGGGGGTGCAGGGGGCGAAATCGAAACGCCCCCTGCTTTTCTCTTGGGGGTTCCAAAGGGGGAGGTTCTCTTTTAAAAGAGAACCTCCCCCTTTGCCCCGTGCAGCGCCACCGGCGCTGCCACCCCTCCCGCGCAGAGCACGGGATATTTTTCCTCAATTTTTCTAAAAAAGTGAAAGAAAACAAAAAATGACTGACCCTTGATCGCGATTACTGAACTACGATCAAGGGTCAGCCATGATGAATATTTGGATCTCTCATATTCTGTTTTCTTTCCTTCCTTTCTTCAATGATCTGGTGCCGAATATCACTTACTCCGGTTTCCACTCCTGCTATCTCAAACACCGCGGTTGCGGCGGTTTTACCTGAATGACGGTACACATCAGAGAGTGCTGCGCGATGGATATGATCGGAACCATTTGGGATCGCCTTTGTGAAGATCACTTGTACATTGGTCTCACCCTTTCTGTGTTTAAAGAATAGCAAGAATGAGCACAAAAATCAAGCGGCGGAATGGATAAAGATGCGAGCGATATTTTGTGCGCAGGGCTGATTATTCAAAAATCGGCAGAAAATGCTTGCGGTTTATCCTGCGCTTTAGTAAAATAAAACTGTTGGGCCGCCTGAAAAGGACGGCTTTTTTCATTTTCGGAAGTACACGGCGTCCCACTCCTCACCGTTGGGGACGAGCGGCGGCTCGATGACAAGGCCGCTTTTGCCGCCGCGCTTTCCCTCGACGAAGAGGAGCGAGGGCGCGGCGTCCGGCGATTTTGCGAGAAAGCGCAGGCGCTTGGGCTCGATGCCGTGACTCCGCATGGCGCAGAGCACGTCGGCGAGGCGCTCGGCGCGGTGAACGAGGGTGAAGCGCCCGCCATAGCGCAGCACACGCTGCGCCGCGGCGCAGACGTCGTCCAGTGTGCAGGAGGTTTCCTCGCGCGCGATTTGGCGCGCTTCGCCTTTGGCGCTCTCGCCGCTGCCGGCGGGAAAGTACGGCGGGTTCGAGATCACATAGTCGACGCTGCCGGCCTTTGGCAGGACGGAGACATCGCGAAGGTCGCCTTCGTGGAAAGCGGCTCTGTCCGCCCAGCCGTTTTCGGCGAACGTCTTTCGCGCAAGCACTGCCGTGGGCGCGGAGATCTCAACATTTTCGATAAAAAGCGTTTCCTGGCGCGCGAGCAGGAGCGTTCCGAGAAGACCAATCCCGCTGCCGAGGTCGCAGACCGTGTCGCCGCGGGACGGGCGGGCAAAGTAGGCGAGGCAAAAGCTGTCCGTCCCCGGCGGGAAGAGGGCGGTGTCGTAATAAAAGCAGGGGCCATGCGGCCAGAGCTCGTCGCGTTTTTCCATGTGATGACCCTTTCTGATGATAAAAATAAGGACGCGCTTTCGCGCGTCCTTATTTTTTAAGTACCCTTAGACCTTAGGCCTGGGAGATGGCGCCGTTGGGGCAGGTATCAGCGCAGGAGCCGCAATCCAGGCAGGCATTTGCGTCGATCTGATACTGGGAATCGCCCTGGGAAATAGCACCGACGGGGCAGGCGTCTGCGCAAGCACCGCAGCTGACGCAGGCAGAGCTAATCTGATAAGCCATAATTAGTACCTCCATAAGTTGATGTCGCTATTATAGCATGTCAAAGCGAAAATGCAAGAGTCAGAATGCAGGAAAATATTGAATTTTCTGTGTCATTTACGGTGTTTATTTTTGAATAAACCGGTCAAAAATGAAAGGACGAAAAGGAAGCGGAGGGTAGAGCGATGAATGACCGGAAATTCAGCCTGAAGGCTGAACATGTGCTGCGCTGCGCGCAGGCAGCGGCGGGCGAGCTGGGGCACGGCTATGTGGGCTGCGAGCACCTGCTGCTCGCGATGCTGCGCGAGGAGGACGACGCGGCCTGCCGCGCGCTGAATGCCTCGGGCATCTACGAGTCGGCAGTGCGCGAGAGGATGATCGAAAAGCTGGGGCGCGGTACGGCGGAAAGATCGACCGTGCAGGGGCTCACCCCGCACGCGCGCTGCGCGGTCGAGCTGGCTGTGGGCGAGGCGCTGCGCGCGGGCAGCGGAGAGATCGAGGCGGGACACCTGCTGCTCGGTATCCTGCGCGACAGCGGCAATATGGCCGTGCGGCTGCTGCGCTCGCTCGGTGCGGATACAAAGAAGCTCTATAGCGACACGCTGCGCGCGATGAGTCTGTCGCCGCGCAAGCTCCCGCTGCCCGAGGTGCGTGCAAGCCGCGCGGAGGCGAAAAACGGCAAGACGCTCTTGGAATTCTCGCGCGATCTGACCGCGATGGCACGCGAGGGGCGGCTCGACCCCGTGATCGGGCGGGAAAAGGAAATCGCCCGTGCGCTGCGCATTCTGACGCGGCGGACAAAAAATAACCCCGTGCTCATCGGCGAGCCGGGCGTCGGCAAGACGGCCATCGCCGAGGGGCTTGCCGAAAAGATCGCGGCGGGCGACGTGCCGGAGGAGCTTATCGACAAGCGTATCCTGCTGCTTGATCTCTCCGGCATGGTGGCGGGAACAAAATACCGCGGCGAGTTTGAAGAGCGCATCCGCGCCGTGCTCGACGAGGTGCGGCGCGACGGCAATGTCATTTTGTTCATCGACGAAGTGCACACCATCGTCGGCGCGGGCAGCGCCGAGGGGGCGGTGGACGCGGCGAACATCTTAAAGCCCGCACTCGGGCGCGGGGAGATCCGCGTCATCGGCGCGACGACGCTCGAGGAGTACCGAAAATTCATCGAAAAGGACGCCGCGCTCGAGCGGCGCTTCCAGAGCGTGCAGGTCGGCGAGCCGGACGAAGAAAAAGCGCTGCAGATCTTACAAGGCCTGCGGCCAAAGTACGAGGCGTATCACGGCCTTTCCATCGAGGACGAGGCCCTGCGCACGGCGGTGACGCTCTCAAAGCGGTATCTGCCCGACCGTTTTTTGCCGGATAAGGCTATCGACCTTATCGACGAGGCGGCGGCAAGCGTGAAACTGTCCGCGCGCGGCGCCTCGCCCGAACTGAAAGCGCTTGAAGAGAAGGCAAGCGCCGCCGCGCGGGACAAGGAGACTGCCATCCGCGCGCAGGACTATGAAAAGGCGGCGCGGCTGCGCGACGCGGAGGAGAGCTTCCGCGCGCAGGCGGCAGCTGAGCGAAAAAAACAGGCGCGCGAGGCGGAAAAGACCGCTGTGCGCGTGACGGCGGAGGACATCGCCGCCGTGGTGTCGAACTGGACGGGCATTCCGGTGACAAGGCTCAACGAGAGCGAAAGCGCGCGGCTTTTGACGCTTGAAGAAACGCTTCATGCGCGCGTTGTGGGGCAGGACGAGGCAGTGTGCGCTGTGGCGCGCGCCATCCGCCGCGGGCGCGTCGGCGTCAAGGACCCGCGGCGGCCTGTCGGGTCGTTCCTCTTCCTCGGTCCCACGGGCGTGGGCAAGACGGAGCTCAGTAAAGCGCTCGCCGAGGCGGTGTTTGGCAGCGAGGACGCGATGATCCGCATCGACATGAGCGAGTATATGGAAAAACACGCCGTCTCGCGCCTGATCGGCTCACCGCCGGGCTACGTTGGCTACGACGAGGGCGGTCAGCTGACGGAAAAGGTGCGGCGCAAGCCGTACTCCGTCGTGCTCTTCGACGAGATCGAAAAGGCGCATGAGGACGTGTGGAATATCCTGCTGCAAATTTTAGAGGACGGCGTCGTGACGGACGCGCAGGGGCGCAAGGTGGACTTTCGCAACACGGCGGTCATCATGACGTCGAACATCGGGGCGAAGAGCATCACGGCGGCGGGCACGCCGCTCGGCTTTGCGCCGGAGGAGCAGAAAAGCGCCGACGCGCAGTTCGCTGCCGTGAAGGAGGCGGTGATCGCGGAGCTGCGGCGGACGTTCCGGCCGGAATTTTTGAACCGCGTGGACGAGACGATCGTCTTCCGCCGCTTATCGCGCGAGGACTGCGCCGAGATCGCGCGGCGGCTGCTTGCGCAGACCGTTTCCCGCGCCGCGGCGCTCGGCATCACGCTTGAGGCGGACGAGGACTGCGCGGCCTCCCTCGCCGAGCGGGGCTACGATGTTTCCTACGGCGCGCGTCCCCTGCGGCGGCTCATCCGCAGCGAGGTGGAGGACGCGCTCGCGACCTGCCTTTTGGACGGCACGCTCGCAAGCGGCGACACGGCGGTTTTGGCGGCGGAAAACGGCACGCTCTGCGTGCGCCGGCGGGAGAAAGCGGCGGCCGCCGCCCTCGGCGACGTCGGTGCGCAGAAGGCGTGAAAAAAGGGATGCATCAGACAGAAGACCCGACCGATGGATGCTCATCGGTCGGGTCTTCATGCTTGTGCAAAGATTTTTTGCGGTCGAATGATGCGAGGCCTTTTTGCCCTTGAAGGGATGAAGCCGGCTTGGCAAACCGGAAGCTGTTAAAGAGGGTGATTCCAATATTCTACAGCATTTCCGTTCACGTCATAAAAAGTAATGCTGCCCGCATTGATCGGCAGGACGATCGCAAAGGGCTGATCGCTGTCGATATCGATCGCTTGTTTGGCGTGGCCATCATCAATTTGAAGCTGCTGCACCTGCTGCTGATTCATGGAAATCAATGCGCGCTCATTAGCACCCTCTGTGGTGAACTCTGCAATTCCTTCCTGGATCTCCGAGAGTTTTCCGCCCGCGCGGAAGAAATATCCGAAGGAAAGTCCCGGGCGATTGACATAGACGGAAAAAGTGTGGTCGCTCATGTCCTGCGGATAAGAAATATATGCAGCCATCGTGTCAGAAACACTTCCATCGATCGCCCAATCCTCCTTGATCTTCTGCGACGAACGAATGTCTGTTTCCAGATTGCCCGACGCTATGCCAATATCGCTGCTTACATAAAGAAAACCAACAAATAAGCTGCAAGCAAGAAGAATCCCTATCACAGTTTTAAGAACTATCTTTTTCATGGCTATCAAAACTCCTTAGCAGATTCCTGATTTTTTGCCCCGGATGCGCTCCTCCTCATTCAAAGCGCTCAACGGTCGTTGCGAGGTCGTAGCTTGCCTTGAGCGCCTTGAGCTTTGCCATCGGCTTGCCCACGGAGTGCTTGTCGAGCGCGGCGCGGTCGCGCCAGTGCTCCACGAGCAGCACGCAGTTTTCCTCGGCAAGAGGCCGGTAGTAGTCGTACTGCATGCAGCCCTCTTCCGCGAGGACGGCGGCGCGCAGGCCGCTTCGCTCCATCTCCGATGCAAAGTCATTAGCCTTTTCGCCGCGATAGAGAACGTGAAGTAAAATGCCTTCCATAAAGTAAGGCTCCTTTCCTGCTTGTTCGTATTACGATACGTCGATCATTTCGAGGTATTTGTAGCCGTTTTCGGCAATGTGGTCCTTGCGGCCCTGCAAATTGTCACCGAGCAGCAGATCAAACGAGTGTGCCGTCGCCTCCGCGTCCTCGGGCATGACCTTGATGAGACGGCGTGTCTCGGGGTTCATGGTCGTGAGCCACATCATTTCGGGGTCATTCTCGCCGAGACCTTTCGAGCGGTCGACCTTGTAGCGCTTGCCCTCAAGGGTCTTGACAATGTCGTTTTTCTCCTTGTCCGTGTAGGCGAACCACGTCTTTTCGCCGCAGGTGATCTCAAAAAGCGGGGTCTCGGCGATGTAGACATAGCCCTCGCGGATCAGTGTCGGGCAGAGGCGGTAGATCATCGTCAGAATGAGTGTCCGGATCTGGAAGCCGTCGACGTCGGCATCGGTGCAGAGGATGACCTTGTTCCAGCGAAGATTGTTGATATCAAAGGCGTTCAGGTCCTTGACAAACTTGCCCGGCACCTCGACGCCGCAGCCGAGGACCTTCAAAAGGTCGGTGATGATCTCACTCTTGAAAATACGCGGATAGTCGGCCTTGAGACAGTTTAAGATCTTGCCGCGCACGGGCATGATGCCCTGAAACTCGCCGTCGCGCGAGAGCTTGACGCTGCCGAGGGCGCTGTCGCCCTCGACGATGTAGATCTCGCGGCGCGAGACGTCGCGCGTGCGGCAGTCGACAAACTTTTCGACGCGGTTTGAGATGTCGATGCTGCCGGAGAGCTTTTTCTTGATGTTCAGGCGCTGCTTTTCCGCGCTCTCGCGGCTTCTTTTGTTGATGAGCACCTGCTCGGCGATCTTGAGCGCGTCGACGCGGTTTTCGATGAAATAGGTTTCGAGGCGGGACTTCAAAAAGTCCGTCATCGCCTCCTGCACGAACTTGTTCGTGATGGCCTTTTTCGTCTGGTTCTCGTAGCTCGTCTGCGTGGAGAAGTTGTTGGAGACAAGAATGAGGCAGTCTTCGATGTCTTGCCAGGCGATACGGGCTTCGCCCTTCTGGTATTTGTTGTTGTCCTTCAAATACTTGTCGATGGCGTAGACAAAGGCAGTCTTCGACGCCTTTTCGGGGCTGCCGCCGTGCTCGAGCCACGAGGAGTTGTGGTAGTGCTCGATGCGCTGTACCTTATTCGAGAAGCAGCACGCGCAGGAGAGCTTGACCTTGTATTCGGGCTTGTCCTCGCGGTCGCGGCCGCGGCGCTCCGTCTCCCAGAAGACGGGGGTGGTCAGGGCGTCTTCACCCGCGATCTCGGCGACATAGTCGATGATGCCGTTTTCGTAGACGAAGTCCTGCGTCTCGAAGTGGCCGGGGAGAGCTTCGTTTTTGAAGCGGAACGTGATGCCCGCGTTGACAACGGCCTGACGGCGCAGCGTTTCGACATAGTAGTCGGCGGGAATGTCGATATCGGTAAACACGTCGAGGTCGGGCAGCCAGCGCGTGCGCGTGCCGGTCTTGCGGCCGCGGTCGGTCGGCTCGATCTTGAGCTCATCGCCCTTTTTGCCCACGGGCTCGCCGCGTTCAAAGTGCAGGGAGTATTTGTTCCCGTCGCGCCAGACGGTCACGTCCATATAGCGCGAGGAATACTGCGTCGCGCACGCGCCGAGGCCGTTGAGGCCGAGGGAGTATTCGTAGTTGTCGCCGTCCAAGTTGTTGTACTTGCCGCCGGCGTAGAGCTCACAGTACACGAGCTCCCAGTTGAAGCGCTTTTCCTTGGCGTTATAGTCCACGGGGCAGCCGCGGCCCATGTCCTCTACTTCGATGCTGTGGTCTAAGTAGCGGGTGACGGTGATGAGCTTGCCGTGGCCCTCGCGCGCTTCGTCGATGGAGTTCGAAAGGATCTCGAACACGGCGTGCTCGCAGCCGTCCAGCCCGTCCGAGCCGAAGATGACGCCCGGGCGCTTGCGCACACGGTCCGCTCCCTTGAGCGACGAGATGCTCTCATTGCCGTAATTCGTTTTTTTTGCTTCTGCCATTGGGGTTTCTCCATTTCGCCGAA
>ERZ839767.2943-NODE-2943-length-20635-cov-6.852964_pt1 | contig 20635 bp, 16 predicted proteins | sample MGYA00519879_ERZ839767 | MGnify/ENA primary metagenome ERZ839767 (study PRJEB31850, sample SAMEA3708852) | human gut metagenome | biome: human gut; feature: human-associated habitat; material: faeces | place: China | collected 2014 ...
TCGGCTGTAACGAAGTGTATATCAACGGCACTCACTGGATGTTTTTTATTCCCGTGGCAATCGCTTGCCTCTACTCCGATCTCAAAGGCCGATGGCTACAAACGGTTAAGAACATGACCATGCTGCTCACGGTCTATCTCTTCGCCTACAACGGTACGCTGATAGTAGAGTACCTCCTGCACTAAGAACAATTGGCGCTGACGGCACACTGCCGGTCAGCGCTTTTTCTTAAATATGAAGTCGACACACTCCTGCAAGATTCTCACACGCGCCACACGCATGACGGCGTAGTAGAGCAATACGGCGATGATGATGCGGGAGAACAGCAAAAGCCACAGATTGCTGATGGCACTCGTGAGAACATGAGTAGCCACCATCACGCCTAAGGCTGCCAACGCAAAGGGCAAGGTGTCCTTGAGAAACTGCCACAAGGAATAGCCCACCATACGGTTGACAAAGAAATGCCAGACAAACAGCCATACAATGTTGACCAAGACATAAGCAATGACCATTGAGCGAATGCCATAGGAATAGAGCAACAGCATCAAACCAATCTCCACAACTCCTAACGAAGCCGTAATCCAAAAATAAAGTCCGGATCGCCCTTCACTGATAACAAGACTGGAAAGCAACGACACCAACGGGAAAATAGCTCCACTGATGACAAGCAACTGAAGCAGTTCGGCTGAGGGCAACCACTTGGCCGTGATAGCCAAAACGATGAACTCACGAGCCACAAGACCGAAGCCCAGCAGCAACGGGAAAGCAATGAACGAGGTGAAACGCATCAGCTTGCGTAAGGCCTGCACCTGACGTCCTTGGTTGCTCCGAAGGTCTACAAGCACCGGCTGAGCCACTTGGTTGACCATGCCCTGCACAAGGTTGAAGCACTTCGAGTCCCATTGGTAGGCTTGGTTGTAGTTGCCAGTGTCGTGAGCGGAAAAGTAGTGACCAAGGAGAATGTTCAATACATTATTATTAATCTGAGTAACGATGGTCGTAGCAAGTATCTTGCATGAGAACTTAAACATGCGCATAGCCGGACGGTAATCGATATGCAGCGTAGGATGCCAAGCCGAGTAGTGCCAGGCCATAATGGAGCTCACACCTACAAAGACCCAATAGCCGAAGCCAAGAAAGGCCAGCACGGCTCCAACGACACTCGACGACACCACGGAGATAATACCGCTCTTGGTCTGGAGCTTGGCCTGAAAGTTCTTAAAGAGATAGGCATAGGGAGCTGTTGCAAATGAACTAAACACAAAGCTCAAAAAGATGTAGCGCGACAGTGGCACCAAAGCGGGTGTGTGATAGAAGTCAGCAATGAGCGGCGCACAAAAGAAGAGGATGACATACATCGTCGTGCTCGCCGTGACGTTGAACCAAAACACAGAGTTGTAGTCTTCGTCGGTGGGATGGTCGAGATTGGTCAGCGCCGCACCGAATCCGCTGTTTTGTATGGCATTGGCAATCAGCGAAAAGATGGTGATCATCGCTATCATACCATAGTCCGACGGCGACAGCAGACGGCCAAGTATGATGCCAAACACCAATCCCACCACCTGCTGCACAAAGTTGTTCATGCCGCCCCAAAAGAGTCCTTTAGCTGTCTTCTCCTTTAATGTCTCTGCCATAGAATGCTGTCTTTCATCCGCTCGCTTACTCGCCAAACATCTTCATCACCTTCTCGATGACCGGCGCCATGTCGTAGTACTTATATTCGGCCAGTCGACCGCCGAAGATGACATTCTCTTCCTGAGCAGCCAAGTGACGGTAAGCTTCGGCAAGTCGGTTGTTCTTCTCGTCGTTGACAGGATAATAGGGCTCCATGCCGGGCTTCCATTCGGTGCTGTACTCACGGCTGATAACCGTCTTGGGATTGTCGTAGACAGCCTGTCCGAAACTCTCAAAGTGCTTATGCTCAATGATGCGGGTGTAAGGCACGCTGGCCTCGGTATAGTTCACCACCGCATTGCCTTGGTGATTGGCTTCATTGAGAATCTCGGTCTCAAAGCGCACTGTACGGAAATCCAGATGTCCAAGCTTATAGTCGCAGAAACGATCAAGCTCGCCAGTGAACACAATCTTAGACGCCACTCCTTCCCAATGGGCACGGTCTTCAAAGAAGTCTACATTGGTCTTGGTCTCTACACCGTCCAAAAGGGAGTTGATAAGCTGATTGTAGCCACCGATAGGAATACCCTGATAGGTATCATTGAAATAGTTGTTGTCGAAGACAAGACGCACGGGCAGACGCTTGATGATAAACGCCGGGAGATCGGTGCACTTCCGTCCCCACTGCTTCTCGGTATAGCCTTTGATGAGCCGCTCATAGATGTCGCGCCCGATCAGCGTCAGCGCCTGCTCCTCAAGGTTGCGCGGCTCCGTGACACCGTCAGCCCGCATTTTCTCTACCGCCTCTTGCCGCTGGCTCTCGATCTTCGCCGTGGCCTCTGCCGGTGTCGTCACGCCCCACATCTGATAGAACGTGTTCATATTGAACGGCAGATTATAGAGTTTGCCCTGATAATTGGCTACGGGTGAGTTAGTGTAGCGGTTGAACTCCACCAGGGAATTGACGAATTGCCACACTCTTTTATTCGAGGTATGGAAGATGTGGGCACCATACTGATGCACGTTGATGCCTTCTGCATTCTTACAATAGACGTTGCCGCCAAGTTGCGGGCGCTTGTCTATGACCAGACAACGCTTGCCCTGCTTATGAGCGAAATATGCGAACGTGGCACCAAAAAGGCCGGAGCCGACAATGAGATAATCGTAGGACATGAATTATAGGAAAATTGATTATATGTATAACGTTCGATACATACGCAATGTATCTTTATTAGGGATTAGGAAATTCACTCCCATATAATATGGTATCTTTGCCTGAGAGCTTGATCTTTAGTAATATTCTTTTTCTCGTTCTCATTGAAATTACCTGAGAGACAACGAGCCAATGCCCCCCTCACTTCTTTTATGAACTTACCTTTTACTGGCGTTCTTGTTGACACAAAGCCTATCATAATCAAAGTGTTTATTGTTTAATGCAAAGTTAATACTTTTATTCCATATCTTCCAAACATTTTCGGGAGAATAATCCATCAACAGTCATTTAAGCACAGAAAACTATAGTTAATAATCAATAAACGTGTTAATAATCAATAAACAGGAGCAGAAAAGAACTCCCCACTGGCAAGCGTCTCAAATAAAAGTGGTAACTTTGCAAACCGATTGTGGGAGTGCATCTTAGAGCTTCCGCAGCCGTGAGGTGTTAATAGTCTGTCTCATTTGGCCGAGGCACGACGGTTAGTGAATCTTCATCGGCATCAGAGATAATGCTGTGGATGGTCTCTTTTAGACTGGAGGCGCCGCGAGGTCTCTGTTATCGCAAAGTGTAATCAAAAGTTTTTTAGTAGTAATTCAATTTTTAAAATGGACACTTTAAGTTACAAGACTATTTCCGCTAACAAGGAAACAGCAAAGAAAGAGTGGGTCATCGTCGACGCCACTGACCAGATTGTGGGTCGTCTGTGCTCCAAGGTCGCCAAGCTGCTCCGCGGAAAGTACAAACCCAACTTCACTCCTCATGTTGATTGTGGTGATAATGTAATCATTATCAATGCAGATAAAATCGTTCTGACAGGAAACAAATGGAACGATCGTATTTATTTGAGATATACCGGATATCCCGGTGGACAGATCGAGTATACTCCGGCTGATCTTTTGAAGAAAGGTGGCGACCGTCTGTTCCGTAAAGTAGTAAAAGGTATGTTGCCTAAGAACCGTCTGGGTGCAAAGTTGTTGAACAACATGTACGTTTATGAGGGAACTGAGCACAAGCACGAGGCTCAACAACCTAAGTTAATCGATATAAACTCATATAAATAATCACGATGGAAGTAGTAAATGCAATAGGAAGACGTAAAGCGGCAGTCGCTCGCGTATTCGTTAGCGAAGGTACGGGAAAGATCACGATCAACAAACGTGAGCTGGAAAAATACTTTCCTTCTTCAATCCTTCAGTTTATCGTAAAGCAGCCGTTAGCAAAGTTGAACGTCGCTGAGCAATATGATATTAAGATCAACCTTGACGGTGGTGGTTTCAAAGGTCAGTCTGAGGCTGCCCGTTTGGCTATCTCTCGTGCGTTGATAAAGATTAATCCGGAAGATAAGGCTGTCTTAAGAGCGGAAGGATTCGTAACTCGCGATCCTCGTGCTGTTGAGCGTAAGAAACCGGGTCGTCCGAAAGCTCGTAAGAGATTCCAGTTCAGTAAACGTTAATGTTATTTGTGAGTCCCTTACAAGTAAAGCGAAGCGTTTAGTATCTAAATTATCGGGATTCTTTTTACATGTGGACATGCGGAAAGACTACCTGATGGTTGAAATTAAACAAAGAAAGTAAACGATTTAAGAAAAAAACAATGTCAAGAGTAAATTTTGATCAATTATTAGAGGCTGGTGTACACTTCGGACACTTAAAAAGAAAGTGGAATCCCGCTATGGCTCCTTATATCTTCATGGAGCGCAATGGTATTCATATCATTGACCTTTATAAAACAGTTGCTAAAGTAGACGAAGCCGCTGAAGTTATGAAGAACTTGGCTAAACAAGGCAAGAAAGTTCTTTTCGTGGCTACCAAAAAACAAGCTAAACAAGTTGTCGCTGATAAGGCTGCTTCCGTAGGTATGCCTTACGTTATCGAGCGCTGGCCGGGTGGTATGTTGACCAACTTCCCGACGATCCGTAAAGCTATCAAGAAGATGGCTACTATCGATAAGATGACAAAAGATGGTACATTTGATAATCTTTCTAAGAGAGAAAAACTTCAAATCACTCGCCAACGCGCTAAGTTGGAGAAGACTTTAGGTTCTATCGTAGACCTTACTCGTCTTCCGTCAGCGTTGTTCGTTGTAGACGTGATGAAAGAGCATATCGCTGTTCGCGAGGCTAACCGTTTGGGTATCCCTGTATTCGGTATGGTTGATACGAACTCTAATCCGAACAATATCGACTACGTTATCCCGGCTAACGATGACGCTACAAAGTCTGTAGAGGTTATCTTGGGCGCTATCTGCGAGGCTATGAACGAAGGCTTGCAAGAGCGTAAGGCTGAGAAAATTGACGCAGAGGCTGCTGAGGAAGCTCCGAAAAGAGAGCGTAAGGCAAAAGCTGCTGTTAAGAAAGAACGTACGAAGAAAGAAGACGACGATGCGTTGAACGCTAACGTTGCCGGTAAGTTCGCGAAAGACGAAGAATAATTCGATTGACAATTGACGTTGACAATTGACAATTAGAATACAAATACAATGGGCAGTTGGCTTTTGACAGGATTTGTCAATTGGCAACTGTCCATTGTCAATTTTTGAAAGTATAAACATTTTAAAGATAAAGGAAATAAGATTATGGCTGTAACAATGGCTGATATTACCAAGCTGCGCAAAATGAGTGGAGCTGGTATGATGGACTGTAAGAAGGCTTTGACAGAGTCTGACGGTGACATCGAGAAAGCAATGGAAATTATCCGTAAAAAAGGACAGGCTATCGCCGCTAAACGTTCTGATCGTGAGGCTGCCGAGGGTTGTGTGTTGGCTAAGAAGGATGGCGAGTTCGCCGCTATCATCGCTTTGAAGTGCGAAACGGACTTCGTGGCTAAGAATGAGGACTTCGTAGCTTTGACTCAGGCTATCTTGGACGCTGCCGTGGCTAACAAATGCCATACTTTGGACGAGGTGAAAGCTTTGCCTATGGGCAAGGGTACTATCCAAGAAGCTGTTACGGATCGTAGCGGTATCACTGGCGAGAAAATGGAGTTGGATGGCTACTGCGTAGTTGAAGGTGCTTACACTACTGTATACAACCATATGGGTAAGAACCAACTTTGTACGATCGCCGCTTTCAACAAGGAGTCTGAGGAAGCCGCTCACAATATCGTTATGCAGATCGCCGCTATGAACCCGATCGCTATCGATGAGGCTGGTGTTCCTGAGTCTGTAAAAGAGAAAGAGATCCAGGTTGCTATCGAGAAGACGAAGGCTGAGCAGGTACAGAAGGCTGTAGAGGCTGCATTGAAGAAGGCTGGTATTAATCCTTCGCATGTAGATAGCGAGGCTCACATGGAAAGTAACATGGATAAGGGCTGGATCACGGCAGAGGATGTAGCTAAGGCTAAAGAAATCATCGCTACTGTTTCCGCTGAGAAGGCGGCTAACTTACCTCAACAGATGATCGAGAATATCGCTAAGGGTCGTCTGGGCAAGTTCTTGAAAGAGGTTTGCTTGTTGAACCAAGAAGACATTATGGATGGCAAGAAGACTGTAAGAGAGACAATGAAGGAGATCGATCCTGAGTTACAGATCTTGGCGTTCAAACGTTTCACTTTGCGTGCTGAATAATTGCGGTAACGTATTTGATATAAAGAAAAAGGCGGTACAACCCAATGTATCGCCTTTTTTATGAAGTATAGCTTACTTGCCCATAGAAGATATACTTACTTGTCCAATGCAGTATATCTTACTTTGCCAAGTAAGTATATCTGTTTAATTTTTTCTTATTTCAATGCGGCCAACGCATCCTTAATACGTTTGATCGCCTCCACGATATTCTCATCGCTGGTAGCGTAACTCATGCGGATACACTCAGGTGCCCCGAAAGAGGTACCACCTACGCAAGCTACGTGCGCTACTTCTAAGAGATACATAGCTAAGTCATCAGCGTTGTTGATTATACGGGTTCCATCTGTCTTGCCGTAATAATAACTACATTTGGGGAATAAGTAAAAGGCGCCTTCCGGCTTATTCACTTCGAAGCCCGGAACTTCTTTCGCTAAATTAACGATTAAGTCACGACGACGTTCGAAGGCCTTGCGCATTTCCTCAACGGGTTCTTGTGAGCCTGTATAAGCCGCTTCCGCCGCTTTTTGAGATACAGAGCAAGGGCCAGAGGTATATTGTCCTTGTAATTTATTAACCGCTTTCACGATCCATTCCGGTCCGGCTATGAAACCGATACGCCAGCCAGTCATCGCATACGCTTTGGAAACGCCGTTTACGATAACCGTACGGTCTTTCATTCCTTCGATAGAAGCGATGCTGTTGTGTTTACCAATATAGTTAATATGTTCGTAGATCTCATCCGCTATAACGATGATATCCGTATGTTTTTTCAATACTTCCGCTAAACCAGCCAATTCCTCGGCGCTGTAAACAGAACCCGTCGGGTTGGAGGGAGAGCAAAGGATTAACGCTTTTGTCTTAGGCGTAATAGCGGCTTCCAGCTGAGCTGGAGTGATCTTGAAATCTTGCTCGATACCAGCCGGAACGATAACGGGGGTTCCTTCCGCTAACTTCACCATCTCCGGATAGCTTACCCAGAAAGGGGCAGGGATGATAACCTCGTCCCCCGGATTTACCAATACCATGACCGTGTTACAAACGGATTGTTTGGCACCGTTTGCGCAAGAGATCTGGCCTGCTGTATATTCCAGTCCATTCTCGTTCTTCAATTTGGCAACGATAGCATTACGTAATGCCGGATAACCCGCTACGGGAGAATAACGTGAGAAATTATCGTCAATCGCCTTCTTCGCGGCTTCTTTAATGAAGTCGGGAGTATTGAAATCGGGTTCTCCCACACTTAAGTTGATAACATCGATACCTTGAGCTTTCAACTCACCGCTCTTTTGTGACATCGCCAATGTTGCTGAAGGCGATAAACTCGCTAAACGATCTGAGACTTGTGTCATGACATTGCTTTTTGTATAGGTTGTTTTATTATTATGCGACAAAAGTAATCAATAATCGGAATTCTTGCAACGTTCTGATAACTATTTAATGTTATGCAGCACATGCCCCATACGTTCTTTCTTCGTTTTCATGTAGAATTCGTTGTATGGATTTGGTTTCACCTCGATAGGAACGTTCTCTACTACCTCAAGTCCGTAAGCTTCCAGACCTACGCGTTTTACCGGATTATTGCTCATCAGGCGCATTTTCGTTACGCCGATATGACGTAAGATCTGTGCTCCGACACCATAATCTCGCTCGTCCGCTTGATGGCCTAAATGCAAGTTCGCGTCCACCGTATCCAAACCATCCTCTTGGAGCTTGTATGCTTTCATCTTCTCCATCAATCCGATGCCTCGTCCTTCTTGGTTCAGGTAAACGATAACCCCTTTGCCTTCTTGGTCGATGCGGCGCATAGCCTCGTGCAGTTGCTCTCCGCACTCGCAACGCATGGAACCGAAGATATCACCTGTAGCGCAAGATGAGTGCACGCGTACTAAGATAGGCTCGTCTTTCTCGAATTTACCCTTTATCAAAGCTATATGCTCTAATCCATTGCTTTTCTGGCGGAAAGGAATGAGACGGAAATGTCCGTACTCGGTAGGGAGATCTACCTCTACACCGTTCTCTACGATCGATTCGGTCCGGAGGCGATAAGCGATCAGGTCCTTGATGCAAATAATCTTGATATCAAATTTCTTGGCTACCTCGATTAATTGCGGCAGACGTGCCATGGTTCCATCCTCGTTGATGATCTCGATCAAGGCTCCGGCGGGATATAAACCGGCTAACCGGGCCAAATCCACGGCTGCCTCTGTATGACCCGCACGGCGAAGTACGCCACGAGAGCGGGCACGGAGCGGATTGATATGTCCGGGACGTCCCAGATCGGATGGCTTGGTCTTTGGATCAGCCAGCGCCAAGATCGTTTCCGCACGGTCGTACATGGAAACGCCGGTCGTGCATTTCCCTCCTAATTTATCTACTGTTATCGTGAAAGGAGTACCTAGTAAAGAGGTGTTATTGGCAACTTGCATATCCAGCTCCAACTCTTGGCAACGTTCTTCCGTGATCGGGGCGCATAATACACCTCGTCCGTTTTTCAACATGAAGTTGATTTTTTCCGGGGTTACTTTCTCGGCCGCAATGATAAAGTCTCCTTCATTCTCCCGGTCCTCGTCGTCTACAACGATTAAGAACTTTCCTTCACGGAAATCCTCGATAGCTTCTTCGATGGTGTTTAATTGAATCTCGCTCATATTTATTGATTATTTATATCCGAGTTATTTTTTTAGCAAATGTAATGAATATATCATATTGATCAGCTCCTTACTGGTCTTTTGTACCATAACGATATCATGCCGTAGCAATTTACGTTGGTACGTAGCCAATAGGTAGATCGGCAATCCCAGTGGGAAGAAAATACCGATAGCCAAAGCAAGTTTCCCGTTTATATGCTTGCTTAGCTTATTATTGTAACCTCCGATGACCGGGTAGTCCATCAATTTATTCAAGAGCAAATTCTGGTCGGAATTACTTAATTCCTCCACGATATTTTCCGTGTCTTGAGCTAACAGTTCCGCTGTGTTATCTTTTCCTCCTTGTTTCCAAAATGTCAGATAATTGATCCAACGTTTATGGTTTGTCAGATAAGTCGTACTTTCTTCCACCAATTTCTCCAGTTGGGGGAGGGTGGCCTCATAATCGGGGGTGTATATGATCACCTCTTTCCGCTCCACTTTTCTCCCTTCACGCTTACCTATTAAGTTCTTCAAGGCATTCACGTAAGTGTCGGCATTCAAGATAACAGAATCTTTTACCGCTTTATAGGTTAGGAATATACCCATAGGTGTTAGGACCACGGAGCTAAGCCACATACCTTCCCATGCGTCCCAAACGCCGTCGCGTGCCATCTTGAAGCCCATATTATCTATAATATAATAGAAGATAAACAAGATTACCGAGATAACGACCGGTACGCCCAACCCACCTTTACGGATGATGGCTCCTAAGGGCGCTCCGATAAAGAAGAACATGATGCAAGCGAACGATACCGTGAATTTCTTATGCCATTCCGTCAAGTGGCGGCGTACTTTATAGGCCTCGTCGCCAACCGTGGCCGCGCGGAAATAATAGTCGGTCTTGATATTCTCGATCGAGGACTTGGCTCGGCCTAATAAAGCCGCTTTACTACTCGGTGCCTGCGCTTGGTAAAGACTGTCGAAATCCAACTTGATGGTAGGAGTGATTACCGGCAGTTTTTCCTGCTGCTCGTCTGGCTGCCCCTCGGCTTCACTCTCTTTTTTAGCCCGTAAGGACTTTAGTGTTTTTACGTATGAGGCATCGTAAATGCTTTTTGCGTTCACGTCCTTGATGCTATCCAAGCGTACGCCCATCGAATCGATAGAGGTTTGTAAATCCTTCAAGTTTTTTCCCATATATTGGTTCTGCATGAAAGATTCGTCGGTACGGTTGAAATTCGCATCGAATTCAATCAAGATATCTTTACTGCTGAATGATTCTCGTCGATAGGGGACGGCGGTTCTCGCTTGCGTCGTGTTGGCTTGGCTTTTACCTACGTTCTCGAAAGATTCTCCGTTAAATAAAGATAGGACAAGGAATAATTTATCGGCGGATGTCTTTAGCCGTCCGGAGTCGGCTACGATTACACGGGCGTTATTGAATCCTTCCGAATAATCATAGATCATCACGTCTTTTAATAAACCGTCCTTCGGGTCCTTTTTCTTCACATATACATTGAATCCGGGAATATCTTTGTAGAATGAACCTTCCGGAATATCCAATTCCGGTGATTTCTGGCGCATGGAATATAATAATGTATATAGCTTGACTTGGACAACGGGCATTACGTTGTTTTGGAAGAAAAAGGCGCCCACGCTCACAAATAGTAGCGTTACGATCAAAGGACGCATGATATGTATCAATGATACCCCGGCAGACTTCATGGCCAGTAATTCCAGACGTTCCCCTAAATTTCCAAAAGTCATTAATGAGGCTAATAGAATAGCCAAGGGAAGTGCCATCGGGACAAGAAATAAGGCCGCATACATAAACATCTCCGCTAATACAGGGATGCCGAGGCCTTTTCCCACCATATCGTCGATGTATCGCCAAAGAAATTGCATCAACACAATAAACAGACAAATACCGAATGTCATAAGAAACAACGGCAGGAATGTCTGCAGCATAAATGTATATAATCGTTTTATTCTCAACATTGCCTAATCTGGTTGAAGTGGCAAAAGTAGTGTAAAAAACGATAACACCCCACAGATTTCTGTAAAACTACTCTAAATACCAAGCGTTCGCTTCAAATCTTCCACTTGCGAGTCCCATAAATTAATGGAATCTTTTTTCTCCCCGGGTTCGGAGAAATCCGTAATCTCAAGTGCCGTAGAACCTGTTAATTCGATTGTATGGATTATAAATTCGAAATAAGCGCTCTCATCTTCTTCGTCCACCCAGCGGTAACGGATAAAGTTCTCCGGCTTGGAGTCGATCACTGTTGCCTCTTGGGCCTCTTTACTCCATTTAAAGGTATAGAGATTATCATTTATAATGACCTCGTCGGCGAACCAAGCGGAAAGTCCCAAAGCGGTGGTTAGGTGATTCCACAAGCTTCGTCGTGAAACTTTATCGAAAATGTATTCGATATGAAACTTCTCTTTCTTCATTGTTCTTATCCTTATATTTGCCGCAAGATACATAAAAGATTTGAAAACGACTAATTTTAATGATGAAAAAAGTAACTAATAACTAACTGATTAGGTGGAGGCCTTAAAAATTAAGCGAATTTTTTTATTGAAAATGTTGTGTAATTCAAAAATAACCCCTACTTTTGCACCGTCAATAAGAGAAACAGTGACAATAAAATGATGGCGAGATAGCTCAGCTGGTTAGAGCGCATGATTCATAATCATGAGGTCCCCGGTTCAATCCCGGGTCTCGCTACCTAGAAAAGGAGGTCGATTTTTCGATCTCCTTTTTTCTTTTGCTATCAGATGGTCTTTTGGGAGGATAAAAAAACCTGAACAATCTTTCTCGTAAACGATCTTGATTGTTCAGGCAAAATAATTATGTAACCTCGCGGTTATGTTAATTAGGTTTGCCTACATCATAATTTAAGGGTAATTATATATGTAAGCAGGGTCATAGGGTAAAATTTCGCAAATTGCTTTGCTTGATTTATAAATACAAAGATATGTATGTCTAAATGTTTTGAGTGATGGTATTTGTCTCAATAGGAGAATGTATTTCTATCATATAAATAACGCACGCCTCGGAAATCATCTGAAGCGTGCGTTTAGCATATAAAATTTAAATCTAGTTACCCTTGTTTATGTAGTGACCCTGCTGTGATTTTTATATGCTTACCCTAATGTCTGTTGCGAATATATTCATAATATTCATAGGTTGTATCTTTATTTGATCGGTATTTGTATCAGTTTAGTGTGTAAAACTATCAACAGGTGGAGTGGGCCTTGTGATGAAGCGGGTTTCCGTTAATATTTAAATAAAGTTAAGATGGTGTTCGTGTCAATATCATGGGTATTCCTATCACGGAGAATGCGGTTTTTGAGAGAAAAACAGCGCACGCCCGAAATTCTCTAATCTCGTGACGTGCGCCAAAGCATATAAAAATTGAGGGTATCTTAATTCAGTGTTATATGTTGGATAACGGTTGCCCAGTCGGCAATTACAATATTAGCCGAAACTTCTCCAGAGTACTTGAAAGTGATCTCGGTGCGTTTTCCGGGGTTTGCAGCGAATAATTCTCCGTTTTTGTCTTTTTCGCTAGAAAAAATAAGATCACCGTCCTTGTAAAGCTCTATCGTTATATTTTGAGCCGGAAAAATGGCTTGGGCTTCTGTTGTCAAATTACCTTTTTCGTCAAAAGAAGCGGGGAAAGCGAATTCAACCTCTTCTCCTGTTGGGTTGCCATTGTAGTCCAATGAGCTTTTTGTATTTTTAATTCGATATTCAAAATTTCCGGCATTACTCCCTAGATACTTGATCAGTCCTTTCGTTGAAAGCTGGAAAATTGAAGTTTTGCGAATGATTTGTAATTCGTTTGATACGGTGGATTTTGTTGAAGAGTTCTTATGAAGCGTAACTTGTCCATAGAACAAATCGCTCGGAATATTAGCTATGCCGTTATTCTCTTTTAGACTGACTTGCAAATCGGATATAATATTGGCTTTGCTCATGTTTGAAATCTCTTCGTTTCCAGAATTGATTCCACTCCATGCGATCACGGTTATGTCATTACTGTTCGGGCAGTTAATGTCTATAGCCCGGCGAGATAAAATTGTAGATTTGTTTACATTAATCTGCTCGAAGAAATCGTTGTTTTGATCGAAGACAAATAATGTAGCTCCATTCACCTCTCCCTTGGTCGTAATGTCGTTACCATCTGAATTCATTGCTTTTAATACCACGGAGAATGGCACTTCGGCTTGTTCAATAACCTCACTCGTTGTTGCTACTACGTCATTTGAATCATCCGTGCAAGCGGAGAATGACAAAACTGTGAAAATAACAGAAACCGCAAATACGCAATTTGCGAAAAAATTACCCTTTTTCATGACCCTACTTTTTATATGCTTTACCCTTAATCTAAGTGACTTGGTTTTTTTTGACCGCCCCTCAACGGTCTTTCCTTATCACTACATCGCGAATGTATGTATAAAAATCATAGGTTGTATCTTTTATGATGGGTATTTTTATCAAAAAAGTGGGTAAAACTATCATTATACCTCTATGTCCCTTTATTGATGCATGTTTTGGATGATGCTTAAATAATGTTAATTAGTTTATTCCTATCAATTTGAGTGGTAAATATATCATCGCTGGTCCTTACTGATAGCCTTGACTCTGTTGTGTGATAGGAATGCAGTTGTTGTTAACGTCTATTAAAACGCCAGTAAAAAACGTTCGTTTAAATCTTGCGTTTTTATGTGTATAAATTATGAAGTCTCATTGATAATCATGTTATTTTTTTTATTATTTTTATCCAACTGAATAACTGAAATTTAAATAAAATTTTTGACCTTTGTAAGGCTGCAAAAAAGTTGAAGATAAAAACGCAAGATTTAAACGAACGTTTTTTACTGGCGTTTTATATAAATAACATCTTAATAATCAATGATATGAGATCAAAAGGTTTTAAAGCGAAATTTATGATGGCATTTTGGGGCTTGTTCGTTGAAGCTCATTATATTGCTGCGGCCAATGATACAATGGAGGGCTCTCAAGGAATTCTACCTTTTATCATTTTACTGATAGTGTCCATATGTGTAATAGCTTTTTTGAGTTATTATATGTATAGGTTGAAGAAAGAGTATATTGCCAAAGATGGTGAGCTTATGGCGAGAAACGATGAGCTTCTTCGGTCTGTCGATGCGTTAAGCGTAAAAAATCGGGAGATCCAACAAATGTTGGTCAATAAAATCCGTGAGACTGATAATTGGAATAGGGATAATGAGGTAGAACGGGAGGATTTGAAAAAGCGCCTTGAGGAAATGGAAAAGCTCCATAATTCGTTTTTTGTTGAAACGATTCATGAAATGCGTACTCCACTATCGCTTGTGCTTGGTTCGTTGAGTGAGTTGTTGCAACGTAAAAATGATATTGACTCTAGTGAAGCGACTCAATTATTGTCTGCTTACCGTAATACCTTGGCTCTTCAAGACCTTATCGAGCAATTGCGAAATACCCGTCATGGAGATGACGTGGCAAACCATCTTCGGATAGCTCGTTATGACATGATCAGTATAACAAAGCAGATTTGTGATTTATTCGTGGACTGGATAGCCATGAATAATGTGGAATTTCATATTAATACCCAAACCTCTGTTCTTTGGGTCTGGATAGATCGTCGGAAGATGGAGTTTGCCTTGCGTGTACTTTTATCTAATGCGTTAAAAAATACCTACCGCTTTGGAAAGATCTCGATCAATATTTCCGTGGTGCGCTCAAATGGCAAGGCTTATTGTTCTTTCTCTATCCAAGATGATGGGTTAGGAGAAAGCGAAAGTACCCGTTTGGGTTTGAAACAGATCGTGGATATGACAGAATCCTCCGGCGCTATTTTCGAAGGAATTTCATCGGAGGACGAGACGGGAACCCAATATACGATATTGATTCCTTTGGGGAGAAGCCATTATATGGAACGTGCCGTGGAATTCATCGAGCCGGATGGTGATCTGGTAAAGCTGAATGAGATGCAGAAGGAGGAGATCGCCGAGTTGATCCAAGTTGTTCCGAAAAAGAAAGAGACCGGGAAGAAAATGTTGGTGATTGATGACAGTGATCAGATCCGTTGGTTCCTGCGTCATGTTTTTGCCAGTGAGTATCATGTTTCGGAAGCTCATAATGGCCAGGAGGGTGTAGAGATCGCGCGAGTTGAACGGCCGGATTTTATTTTATGTGACGTGATGATGCCCGTTAAAGATGGGCTTGCTACCTGTCGTGAGATCAAAGGCATCCCAGAATTAGCGCAAGTGCCGGTTGTCTTGCTAACCGCAAAGGTAGAGAGTGAGGATGTTATAGCCGGCATTGAATGTGGCGCCGATGATTATATAACCAAGCCATTCGATGTAGAGGTGTTACGAAGTAAGGTAAACAGTTTATTGAAACGTAGGGATGAGATGAGACGTTTCTATACGTCGAATCCTGTAGGTGCGCATCCCGAGGGAGAGAAAACGGTAAAGAAAGATGATTCCCCTTCCAATCTTTTTATGGATGCGGTTATCTCAACGATCGAGAAACATTTGGATGACCCTAGTTTTGAGGCGAAGATTTTGGCGGATTCTTTAAACATGAGTCTCCCTACATTATATAGAAAGATAAAACACTACTCGGATAGTAGTATATTGGAGCTTACCCGTATGGTACGTTTGAAGAAAGCCGCCGAGCTGATCAGTATGCAGCGATACTCTATCCAAGAGGTTTCGGAAATGGTCGGCTTCAACGATACCGCCACTTTCCGTAAGCGTTTTACGGAACAATACGGCGTCACCCCTTCACAGTATCTGCCGGGTAAGAATTAATCGTTTTGCCATTTCCCGAATAATCGTCGGGGAATGGCAAAATTTTTTATTTGTTTTTTGAAACGATATTTTTCAACCTCTTTTTGATAGCCTTACAACGGTGCTAATCAGCCCGAAAATATCCCGAATGAAAATTTATAGTTTTACCTCTTATTTATGAAAGTAACACCTATTTACTTTTTTTTATAGTCCAAATACCTTTGCAATGTCATCAACGAACAACAGATTGGTCATGGGGAAGATTTGAACAAAGAGTTCTTGTTATGTGACTGAAAACTTAAAAAGCAATTGAGAAAGAAAGGTTTATATAAAAGATTTATTAACTCATAAAATTATATGTATATGAAACTTAGAAATTTATTATTCGGGACAATGATCGCTTGCGCATTTGCGGCGTGTTCAAACGAGGATGATCCTATCGTAGGACCGGATCAACCGCAAACAGGAGAAAATAACGCAACATTGACTATTTCTGTGAAAAATGCGGCTAGAAGTTTGACTAAAGCTGCGGCGGGGACACAGACTGAAAATGAAGCTAAAATTACAGACCTAACAGTCGCTCTTTATGATGCTACAACTGGAGAGCTTGTCGCTTCAAGCTCTGATATTGCCACTGAGGACGCTACTGCGGATAATGATGAGATTCAATTTGCCGAACTGACAAAAGGTGCGCAATTACGTGCTATCGCATTTGCTAATATGGGTAAAATTTCATTGACTGGTACTACAATTAACAACTTTGTGTCTCCTGTATATACAATGCCAATAGCCGGATTCGCAGAAAACTATTTACCAATGAGTAGTGGTTTGTCTGATCCATTCACTTTACAAGCAGGTAAAAACTATTATGGATATACTAAAACAGTGGGAGAAGGTGAACATATTCTTGTAGCAGATCCCTTGTACTTGATAAGAAATGTAGCACGCATTGATTTTACGGGACTTAGTTTAGACATGACTAAAGCTACAAAAGATGAATACGTTGAAGGAACTGCGACAATTGTACCAGAATGTGTATTCATCATGCATGGGCGGACGAAGTCCAATGCAGCAGATATGGGTAATGGCAATAGCTGGTGGAATGTCGTTAGCAATACCGTATGGGGTAATGTGTCCGCAACTTATGCTGCTAATGCTACAGATTATGCTTCAGGTTATAGAGGAGATTTCGTGAATGATGACGCTATGTTTACGAATATGAGAGGTTCTATTATTGAAGGATACAAGGCCAGTTTACCAGCCACCGCATTGGTACAGAATATCGCAACTGAAGATGGTGTGTCTGCGACTATCAAAATCGCCCCTAAATTCTATGTGTTCGAAAATCCCCAAGTTAAGGCTGCTCGTGAAATGAATGGTGCTGAAAATTTCAAACCAGAGGATCTTTCAACTGAAATTGTAGTTAAAGGTACTTATAAGCTCGAAAATGCTAAAAAGAGCGGAAGTGATGCAGTATACAACTATGCGGAGAAAACAGCATATTGGCCTATTAAAATTGCTGCGACGAATGAAATGGCAGCAGCTACGGCTGAGTATTTAAAGGATGGAAAGATCCATCGTAATATAATTTACAGTATTGACGCAACTTTAGCCGGTAGAGGATATGATGATCCTACTGTTCCTCCAACAGACTTTGTTGAGTTGTTTGTTAAGACAAAGGTGCTTGATTGGGGTAGCGCAAATCAATCTTCAGTTGTCGAATAATATCTATTCTTTGAATAACGTCCAAAAGGCATTCCTTTTATCGGAAGTGCCTTTTTTGCATGTATAATTCTGGTTATAAATTGATCCGGAGACTACAAAATTTACTATCTTTTCCTTATGATGGCGATCCCATATGTCTTGAACCTAAGAGCCGGAATATTATTTCATGAGAATATCTACAATATCTACAATTCAACCTCATACTTATTGTAAATAAATATGTTATATAGTGGTTGCAGATGGAATAACATCTACAATTTTCATTCTGCATCTACCATGTTTTAATGGGAAACGCAAAAAAATCACTTCCCAAGCTTGCGGACTCGTATATTTAGTATTATACGATTTTATAAGAGACAGACAAAGGGATTAAAGCCAATAAGAGTTTCAATAGGTGAAGTTAGTGGTTTCATACTGAAGAAACTTTTATTTCATACTAAAGAAACAAAAGTTTCTCTATAGCAAAACTTTTGTTTTTCTATGCAAAAAACTATTATTTATTGAAATACAGAATGTTATACATTATTTATCGTTAGTAGTAATTGTTCGTGCTAATCTTTCCGGTAACCTAATGATGGTAGATCGAAGTTTGTAGTGGTAGATGTTCACTATCTACCACCACAAGATAAATTATTTACAATCAAAAGATTACATAAATAATGGTAGATATGGTAGATGATTTGGATTATTTACACATAGAATGGCATCTGGGGCGTGTCCGGAGAGAACAACTTCTTAAACATAAATCTTTTGACTTTCTAACTTTGCCAACGGGCATTGACATATTATATTTATAACAAAAAAGGCATTCCCTGTTGATAGAGAATGCCTTTTGATTATTATTCAAAGAATAAGTATTATTCGATAACAGGAGCTTGAGTAGCTGTACCCCAATTCATGACCATTGTCCTAACAAACAAGTCGGCTGTAGGATCATCCTTTGGCTGCGTAGGATCTGCATAACCATTACCGGCGATAGTAGCAGAAATCTGATAAACCACGTTTCTATGTACCTGACCGTAATACATGTTTTCGCTATCCAATCCATCGAGACCAATCTTTATCGGCCAATAGCGCAAGACAGGAGCATCCTCTTTACCAAATGTCCAAGATGTGTTATCATTCATTATAGCTTTTATATAAACTTCACCACTGACAACCAATTCGGATGCCAAAGTTGTTTTATCCAGGACGAAAGCTTGATCTTCCTCTTCCGGATCTTCTTGTTCTCTGGCCGCTCCTGTCTGATTATTAGGCAACACATAAAAATATAAAGAGTTCGCAAGAGTAATTGCTTTATCTCCGGAAATAGTAGCATCTTCCCAATTCTGAGTATATGTTGTTTCTGCTGTACTCAATGCCTTTATATAATTAGCAGCATCGACAGTTCCAGCAAAACGGCCGAATGAGTTACTAGAGTTAGTCCCGGAATAATAATCATCTCCATCAGCAGTTTCATAAGTAGCGGCAATATTACCCCAAACCTTATCTGGCAGATTGAACCACTCTGTATTACTTTGGCTTTGGTCTGCCACCTTAGCTTTTGTACGACCATGTAATACAAAAACATCCTTAGGCACAAACTTAATCGTTCCTGATTTGTATTTTTGACTACCATCAACCTTGACTTTAGTCATATCCAAATCAAGGGCATTCAATTCCACACGAGCCACATTTCTAATTAATCCTAAAGGTTTTCCAGATTCAATACTGTGTCCTCCTGTAGTGTTTGAGTAACCATAATAATTTTCACCTTCGGCAAGAGTGAATTTAGGGCTAATACCACTACTCATAGGTAACCCATTCGCTCCTTCTCCGGAAAAGACATAGTAAGCAGATGTCAACTCAAAAGAGTTAGCGGTCGCGGTAAGAGCATCCTTTGGAACATTCGCGAAAGCCAAAGCACGATAAGAAGCACCAGCCTTTAATCCCTTAAACTGAATCTCATTGTTTGAATCAGTAACCTCTTCATCCTCATTAGCTGTAAGATCACTAACTTGTAAGAATGTTCCGTCCTCATTATAAAGGGCTACAAATAAATTGTAAATCTTAGCTTCGCCTTCCTTGGCGTTCTCATCCTCGCCGGCTTTTGTCTGTGTGCTCTTTGTTAAGTTTTTCACCACAATCGTAAGATCAGCGGTGCCTGCTTCCGGTGTAGGTGTCGGATCCACGCTAGGGATAGGATCATCCTCGTTTGAACACGCCGCAAATGCGCAAGCGATCATTGTCCCGAATAATAAATTTCTAAGTTCTATTGGGGAATGGTTATAGGGGGGTGTTCTTTAGTTGATTAGGCTTTTGTTGTGTGAAGGGAAGTAACAACTCAGTAGTATTAATTACCCTCAACGTTACTTCTTTAATCGAGGTTTTTATTACATTTGCCGTATGATCTCCCGTCAGGGCGAGACTCCGTTGGAAAAAACAATTTATGTATTGAAGAATATGAATCTATTTGATATGTCCCCATTTAAAGAAAAAGAGGCATACTTCCGACGCTTGCTCGACGTAGCGAATGTGAATGCCTTGTCCCCCAAGGAGCGTGCGACGTACGATGAGAATCTGAAGATCTACCGTGACTGGAAGGCCACGATGGAGTACGCCGTGGAGGAGGCGGAAACAAAAGGTAAAGCAGAAGGTGAGCGTTTGGCTACCCTACGTAACGCTCGTAACATGAAGAAAGCCGGTGTCGCTCTTTCATTAGTCGCCGAATGCACGGGGCTTTCGTTGGAAATAATACAAAGTCTCTGATCTGATAAGCCAGTTGCGGACTGAAACTATAGCGGATGACACGGATCTTGGGGAGAAGTATCTTTCTTGATCCGTGCCATCCGAATCTGAAGTAATATCCGTCTCATGCGTCTAACACCCCATTAAACCGGTCTATTGCCTGTCTTTTACTAGCATCGATGATTTTCGCGTATACTTGTGTGGAGATGATGTTCTTGTGTCCTAGTAATTTACATACCGTATACAAGTCAATGCCAAGAGCTAGTGAAAGAGTGGCGAAAGTATGGCGGGCCATGTAAGTAATATTTAGAAATGCAATAAAAAACAGAATGACGATAATTAAACGTAA
>ERZ839767.2949-NODE-2949-length-20592-cov-2.908068_pt1 | contig 20592 bp, 15 predicted proteins | sample MGYA00519879_ERZ839767 | MGnify/ENA primary metagenome ERZ839767 (study PRJEB31850, sample SAMEA3708852) | human gut metagenome | biome: human gut; feature: human-associated habitat; material: faeces | place: China | collected 2014 ...
GCTTTTTTTGTTGAGTGAGTCGAGTCCTTTGGGATTGATCACCAACTGAACCGTCAGGTCGGACTTGATAGGTTCGGAGGAGGCGCAATAAATTGAAAATGACATGGAATTGTTTTCACTTCCATACGCATGTTCACCCACGTAGAGCATATCACGACTGTTTACGATATAGAGTGTTTTTTTATATTGTTCACCAAAATCAGCCGGTTCACTTGAACAACTCCAAAATATGAAGGCTGACAGGGAAAATAATATGAGCTTTAATTTATCTGGTTTCATAATAAACTGTATTAATGTATTTGTCTAAAAACATATTATTAAAATCCGGGCATCTGGTCCAGATTTGGATTTTTATCCACTTCACTTTTAGGTATGGGGAAGAATGTCTGTCTGCGGGTAAAGACCTTGTAGATCCAGTCTCTTTCTTTTACCTGGATAATGTTGTAGAATTTATCCTTTTCTGCTTCTGTTGCGCTTACATCACATCCCATAACCGGTGCGTTCTCGTAGATAATTGCTTTTTTGGTACGTCGCAGGTCATGATATCTACGTCCTTCCCAGGCAAATTCGATCTGACGTTCCCGTGCAATCAACTCCCTCATTCTTTCTACATTGGCAACATCGGCGTCGGTGATGCCCGGTAATCCGGCCCGGTAACGGATCAGGTTGAAACAACGTTTCATTTCGCTTGTGTTGCGTGTTACTGTAATGTCGTTGATGGTATATGCCTGATCCAGTTCATTCATCGCCTCTACATAATTTAAATATACTTCGGCCATACGGTAGGCCGGGCAATATTTGGTTTTCTGCCTTCCGCCGCTGATCCATGAATCTTCGTAATGAAGGAATTTCCGGCAGAGATATCCGGTCATCGGGTATTCTTCGGCTTCGCCTTGGGGACGGTTCAGGGCATAGTCCCGTCCACTTTTTGAGTCGCTGAAATATTTGGCCACTTTGCCATCCTGCTGGTCCACTTTGTCGGGAGGAGTTGAGGTGGAGGGGAAGTAGGAGTTATTGAAGGCAATCGTTGCATAAAAGCGCATTTCACGATTCGCATACCATTTATGAGTTCCGCTCAGCAGCGTAAAGCCATTACTGTTTTTCTCTCCGGAAAATACCAGATCCGTATTTGTGTAACCTTCTTCATAAGGATAGGCTTCACTTGCATTATTGATGGTATGTCCGTCAGCCATGTAGTAAGCATCGACCAGTGATTGCGGTACAAAGAATACATTCCAGGCATTCAGTACACCCGGGGCGGCATATTTATTCATGCCGTTGATTCCCGTACTTTGGCGGCTAAAAAGTATCTCCCGGTTAGATGATGCTAATACACATTCGCCATTGAACATATCTATGTAAGAATGGTAAGGATCGATACCACCTACGCCATCCGGGAAATCACCTTGTTCGGCTGCCGGTACAGGGAAAGTCGGAGTATTCTCCATTTTGGGAACAGTATAGAGATCGTTGGGTTTGATGTCGACCAATCGTTTAGCATTGGCAGCAGCGATGGCCCATTTTTTTATGTCTTTTACCGGATTGAGATAAGGTACCCCCTCATTGTTTATAAAATCGCTGAATTCTGAATTTTCACCGTTATAAAGCGGGCTGGCCGTATAAAGCGTCAGGCGTGACAGTACTGCCAGTGCAGAATTCTTTACTGCCTGGCCGATTTCTGAATTATCCCTGACCTGTGTGGGTAATAGTTTGATTGCTTCTTCCAGCAAGGCAGATACATAATCGCTGCATTCATCCCATGTGTTGCGTTCGACCATCATCTGGTCGATAGGTGTGTCGAAGTCGACAGGCGTATCAGGAACAATGGGGACGGGACCATAGGCCAGCATCAGTTCAAAATAGATCATCGCTTTAACGAATGTCGCCTGTCCGATCCATTCCGATCGTTGTAAAGCGCTTACTTCCTGACATTCATTTACTCTTTGAATAAAAGTATTGGCTTTGCGGATTCCTTCATAAAAATAATTCCAATAGTCGAAGTGGTCCAGATCTTCCGCTTTCATTTCATTGTTACAGAAATAATTGTAGTTGTGTCTGTTTCTCTTGTAGCCTGCTACACCTTCATCGCTAATTAGAACCCAGGGTTGCGCATTGTCTGTCCATGCGCTTGGCGAACCGTAGTCGACCAGGTAACTATATACGTTATTCAGATACTTCTGTGTATATTCTTTTTTTGCAAACACAGTGTCAAGGGTGAACAGATCGGCTACATACGGATCTATATCCAAAAAGTTACACGATTGGAAAGTAATTCCTGCACTGTTGAGGATAACGAATAAGAAGGCAAATAGACTTGTTTTTATTTTTTTGCTTGTCATGATTCGATGAATTAAAATGAGACTTGTAAGACCATTGAATAAGAACGGGTAATAGGATAAACGGCACCGTTGTCGCTTGCTTGTTCGGGATCCCATAATTTTACTTTATCCCAGACACATAAATTATCTCCGAGCACAGATATACGTAAATTGCTCATGTTTATTTTCGATAATATTTTTTTAGGGATCGTATATCCTATTTCAAGAGTTTTTAAACGGAGGTATCCTGCATCGGCAAGCCAGAAAGAAGAGGGCCGATTGTTGTTTACATTTTCTCCGTAGGTAAGACGGGGAAAACGGGCGTTAGGGTTTTCCGTCGACGGGTCTCCTGAGTAAGAAGCCGGTGTCCAGCGATTTTTCTGATCGTTCACGATGGAAAGAACGTTGCCGGTCACACCTCCGGCAAACGGGTAATATCCGTTTCCTCCCATGAAATAATCAACCTGTGCTGCTCCTCTGAAAAATACACTGATGTCGAAACCTTTCCATTTGGCACTGGTCGCAAATCCGTATTGAACTTTTGGTATGTTGGAATTACCGATAGGAGCAATATCATAATCGTCGATACGGCCATCGCCATTTATGTCCTGATACTTAATGTCTCCGGGGAGAACTTTGCCGAATTGGGTAGGACTGTTTTTAACATCCTCTTCATCTTTGAAGAGTCCCAGAGCGATTAAACCACGGGTCACACCATAACTGGTTCCTTTTTTAGCCAGATAAGGGTAGCGGGGAGGTACCTCGTCGTAATCGATGATCTTATCTCTTGTCAGTGTGAAGTTTCCGCGTAATTCAACGTCTACATTACCAAAACGATGGGTATAAGAGGCTGTACCGTCTGCTCCCCAGCTCTTCATCTTGCCCACGTTTCCCCAGGGTTTTGTGCCTACGCCGATGGTTCCGGGCAGTGTGGCACGTTCCATGAAGATATTATTTCGTTTGTCGATAAAAGCATCTACCGTGATGTCAAGCGCTTCCCAAAGGGTAAGGTCGATACCGAAATTCTGTTTGATCGCTTTTTCCCAGACAAGGCCGGTGGAACCCAGTACGGCATCGGTCACTCCACCTCCCGAATTTTGGTACTGGTCGCCGAAGACATATCCGGGTGCACTCATATTTACGGTTGTAAGATAGGGAAAACGGACATCGTTACTGATCTGGTCGTTTCCTACCAAACCGTATGAATAGCGGAGTTTTAGGGTCGTGATGAACGGTAATTTTTTTTTCACCAGCGGATAGTTGGAAATAACATACCCCAAAGCGGCTGAGGGGAAAAATCCGAAGCGTTCTCCTTTTGGGAAATTTTCGGAACCATTATATCCGAAGTTACCTTCTACAAAGTAGATATCATTATAAGAATAAGTAAGGCGTCCGGCTATCCCTTGATTACGATGCGGGATAGATGCCAGTTCACCGTCTGCATCCGTGCGTTGGTAGTCCTTTTGATTGTAGAGGAACAGTCCTCCGATACGGTGCTTTTCGGCAAATAACCGGTTGTATTCCACTTTACCTTCGACATAAATCGTACGGATACCGTACGAAGTACTTTTGAAAGTCATTGGCTCGGCAACAACAGTTTTAAGTGTCATCAGTTCCCCGGTATTCCAGTTGCGGTCGGTAGCTCTATATAAGTCCGGCATTTTAGTACGACTGGTAAGATGATTGTTGTAGTTGTCGAACGATAGAGATGCTGTTGCTTTTAAGCCCTTCGTGATGAAATCGAGTGATTGCTCTATTTTTAGTAAAGATTCAATTGAATTATCGCGGTCGGTAAGGAAGCCTGTTTCGTTTAATAATACGGAAGGGGAGGTTTGATCTCCTTTCCCGTAAGCGGGAAGCTGTCCGTTTGAATAGCGTACCGGAACGGTTAATGGGGTCAAAGAGGCTTGTGCACCCCATATTTGTGAGGTTGTACCCATGCCCGGACGGTTCATATCAACCAATTTGGCGGATAAGAGTAAACTAATCAGTGTACTTTTGGTCAGATCGACATCGATGTTACTTCTGAAAGTATATTGATTACGTCTTACATTCGAGTGATAACGTTCCATGCCGGTTTGTTTGTAAATGGCATCGTTGGTCCGGTAAAAGGCACTCATGTAATAACGGGCCAGTTTGCTACCGCCGGAAATATTGATATTGCCCTGTACACCCAGTGTCCGTTTTTTCAATATCTCGTCCTGCCAGCTAACATCCGGATAGAGGTCCGGATCCATGTTGTATTTTATGATATCAAAAATCTCGGGAGAATAAACCGATTTATCGCCTCTCACTACTTTGGCTTCGTTGGCTAATTGGGCATAGTCGTAAGCTCTGAGATAGTTGGGAAGTCTGGGTAGTGTTTCTATCATCGTTTTAACACTGCCGTTGATCGAAACTTTTCCTTCAATACCGCGTTTGGTATTGATCAGTACCACACCATTCGCACCTTTGGCACCATATACGGCAGTCGCTGTTGCATCTTTCAGAACGGAAAAACTCTCGATATCTTCGGGAGCCAGTTCATTCAGGCTGGAACTTCCGCGGTCTATCCCGTCTATCAGTATTAAGGCACTGCTATTGGCTCCGAATGTACTGATACCCCGGATCCAAAATTCGGATACATCGCTGCCCGGTTCGCCGCTCTGCTGAACGCCGATCAGCCCCGCTACACGTCCGGCTAGCGCATTACTGACTGAAGTTACACCGCCCACATTCAATGTCGTCGGTTTAATACTTGTAATGGCTCCGACTACGCTGACTTTTCGTTGTGTGCTATATCCTACGATACTGACTTCTTCCAGTTGCTGTGCATCGGCATCCAGTACCACATTGATTGTTTGTTCCTTGGCCGTGCCGATTTTGATCTCTTGTGTTTTGAATCCGATATAAGAAAAAACGAGCGTTGTGCCAGGTTTTACCTGAATGGTATATTTGCCGTCTATATCTGTAACGGTTCCATGCGACTGGTCGTTTCGCGGATATATGTTTACACCGATTTGGGTCTCATTATTAGAGTCGGTGACTACTCCCTGAATATTAATTGTTTTTTGCGCTGAGGCAAAAGCCGGCAGCATCGTCAAAAACAAGACGATCAATGCTATATATTTTTTCATTTTTATGTACTTTAATCTATGGTTATTGAATAGCTATACAACGGATCAAATAATTGTAGGTGTCGGCCACATATAGGATACCGTCGGGGGTAGCTGCTACATCATAAGGTTTATTGAAAAGTGCTTCCTGGGGTTTACCGTCTTTATATCCGGATTCTCCCGGAACTCCGGCGAAGATGGTTGCATTGAACTCCTCATCTACTTTCCAGATTACATGGTTGGTGTAGTCTGCCAGATAGACGTTTCCTTCCTGGTCGGCGGCCATTCCTTCGATCTCTCCGAGTTGTGCGGCTTTTCCGTTTCCTTCTTTAGCTGCACCTTTACCTGTTCCAACGATATGTTCTATCTCGTTTTGTGTAATCCATGGAGTAGAATGTCCGGCAGGAGTGTGATAAGGATTCAGGCGATAGAGGCGTCCCCAGGCTTCGGAAGTGATATAGAGATATCCGTTTTTCTTATTATAGGCGATGTGTGCCCATGAATCCATATTCAGATTCTCTCCGATCAGTTCTACCTTTTTTGTTGCAATGTTTACACGGATTAGGCGTTTACCTGAAGAGGATAACAGGAAAACATAGTCATTGTCGGCAGCCAGTCCAAAATAATCCATGGCTCCGGCGATGTAGTCACCTTTGTCGTTTTTTTGATCATAATAAGCTTCAGCTTCCTGCCAGTTACTCGATTTATACAATCCGTAGAAAAGAAGCGGGCGCATGGATGTACGTCTTTCCAGTACATAATAATTTGTAAAGTCCAGATTGAATGAACATTGCCAGGGCTCATGCATCCCGGAAAGTACAGTGCTGAGTTTGTTGTCCTGGATGGAAAGCATCCTAACCATCTTGCCTCCATCGTCAGCAATCAATACAGTCCCTTCATCATCGACAGCCAGCATGACGGGACGTCCGAATGAACCTTCCAAAGCTGGACCGTCTTTAGCCGTTTTCACGTCTAATTGTCCGGCTACAGTAGTAACCGTGGCTTTAATGTTGTATTTAAATAATTTATCTTTAAGCGTTTCTTCCCTGTATTTGGGTGATCCGTCTGAATTTACTCCATCTTCTACTGCTACTTTGATGGTAGAACGTTCTCCAGGTTGTTTGGGGACCATGGCATAGATAGCGTTGTTTTGTACTTTAAGGATCAAGGCTTCTTTTTGATTGAAAAACAATTTTACTTTGGATATATCGTTTCCGAAGTTGGAGCCACTCACCACTACACGAGTTCCTATTCCTCCTTTTTCGGGACCTATGCTTGATACAACCAACGGTTTATCAGGGGAATACGGATTATCTTCAGAAGAACTGTTGTCATCATTACAAGCTGTAAGTCCTCCTATGAAAAGAAATGCGGTAAATAGATAGAATAAGGTTACATTAATTTTTGAGGTTTTCATTGTCTAATGTACTATGTTTAATACTAGATGCAAAGTATCGTTAGTACAATCAGTAATTATTCATTTGCAACTGAATAATGATGATTGTATGTAAGCAGGCTTTTGCATGGTATAGCAAAAGAGGATCATATTAGATCTAATTTAACAAATAAAGATTACACATTCTCTTGGAGTATGTAATTGAATAATGCGACTAAGGGTATTTCAGGTCATGTTATAATGTTATTTGTGAAAGACTGTAGTCTTTCTGGTTTGTAATTAGTATACGTTAACTTTAATGCTGTAGTCTTCGTAGAACTATGGCATTAGGCGAAGAATTGGGGGGCATAAATGGCAATTTATTTCATTTATTTATGATAAATCGAAATATTGTCCATCATTGTAGTTGTATTGTCCATTTTTATGCCTTTAAAAAGCTTGTTATTTTGTATTATTAATTAAATAATATAAGAAATAGTGCCATAGTTCTACGAAGACTATGGTGTTGTTATCAATAAGAATTATGCTGTATCAAATTAATTTGTCTCAGTTTTTACTTAATTTGAATTGGGTATGAAGAATGATCTGTTCCTTTAAATTTTATTTTGTTGTTTATATAATCCTTGTTATTTAATCGTTTATTCGTAAAATGTATGGTGTGTTGTTTGTATTGTCACTTTTAACTACATACTAAAAGAGAGCCTCAATGCTGTCGTTTCCTATATTTGCTTTCATTTTCTAAGCTATTTGGTTAAAATTAATTAATACACAAAGGCGTTTTACTTATTTGTCTGTAATCTTGTTACATTTGTGCGTGACATACCTTTAATCTATATATCTGCGAAATTTGAGAAGTGCAGAATGATAGGGCCGGCTCCTGTTATTTGTGATTGAAATCAATAATATTCACTAGTAAATTAAACTAAGCCTATAAAAAAACGATCATGTTTGATGGGGACTCATAGAAACCATATGAGGATTGTAATTTCGTATATTTCTCATTAATACTCTAACATCATGAAAACAACAATTTCATTTTTTACATTTTTGTGTATGGTTCTAGGAATGCTTTCTAGTTGCAATAATGAAAGTGATTTATCCGACTGTGAAAGTAATGGGACAGAGGTTGCCTTGTGGGGACAACAATTGGATTCAATCAAGAGTTCTTCTCCAAAGACTATAAGCAAAAGCCTTTTTATAAATGAAAGCAGGTTAACTTTAGTGGATTACAGAATACTTGGCGAAATATCTACAGAAGATGATCTTCTGCGATTGAGAGAGAATCTTTTAGTTGACGATAGCTATTTTCCATTCTATGATGTTACCAATAATAAGATCAAGATAAAAATGTTGAAAGAAATAACTTCTCAAAAAATAGAAGGGATAACTTATTCTCCGGAAGAATTGGAAGCATTTTTGGAAAAGATTCTTGTTTTAGGTATGATAAAAGTTGAATTGGAGTGGATGTGTGATTCACAAATATATAAAACAATTTGTGTTGTTTCTGACAAAAGCGGAATTGTTTATGATAACATTATCACAAATATCTTGTGCTTAGATGAGAAAGAGGATATGGATCTTCAACGGGAGCTACAGGGATGAGTGAATTATCTTCAGCTCATATACCCCGTCCTACCCCTGAAGAGGAAGATGACAGACCAAAGCCTGAACCTCACTAATATTAACAATTAATACTTCAAATATCATGAAAACAAAAGCGATTATTGTCAGTTTCTTTTTCTGCTTGTTCATGGGGGTATCCCTTTTGTGTGGAGCTACGACCCATCTCTCCGGTGACCAACCAGGCGATTCCGTTTTATGGAAACAACAACTGGATACGATAAAGAAAAATACGGCTGAACTTCATCTCGGATATGTCCTTACAGACTATAAATACATCGGCAAGATCTCTACGGAAGAGGATCTGGAGAGAGTAAAGCTTGCAATACTTGATGGTACAGGCTATCCTTTTGTAGAAAATGGAAAAACGATATTGATAAGCTTGAAAGAGTTCTCTTCTATCGACAAGGAAGAGGCAGAAAATATGAGGAAAAAAGTAAAGACGTATTTGGATCAGATGTTGCGGTTGCGCCTTGGACTGGAAGAAGTGGTATTGGAATGGACATGCGATGGCACTATTTATAAGACCGTCTGTGTAGCTTCCGACACACTTGGAATCCTCTACGAGAATGTTTTTATCAATGCCTTAGGGCCTGGTACAACAAAGACTACTGTGCGTTATTCAGAATTCTAATACAAATTAGAACAACTGTTTCCGGGATCAAAAACAATTGTATCTGAAACTAAATACTTAAGTATTTGAAATCAAATACAATTGTTTTTTAGAATTAATACTATATAGCTGAAATCAGTTTGTATGTCCGGGTTGCTCTCTATGTCATTTCAGACTACTGCTTTCAGCTTTCAGTTGTTCGGGATGGCCTGTTTTTTCAATGTTCCCGGCTGAAGGGGTAAAACTGTAAAAAAGTGTATACGGTAATTCAAGGTAAAATAACTTCCGATAAAACATATGACCTTTAACATTTCGAACCACCTATGTTTCACGAGCAGGATAACTACCTGCAGGCAAACGGATAACTATTGATTGGTAAACGGATAACTATCTGTCGGAATCTAAGTCCGGTTATATCACCTTTCAGTCAGACCCTTTATCTTTCAATAGGAGATTGCGACTGACGCCTGAAAGGTGAGCTTTGAAAATTGCATTGTTATAGACCGGATTTTCTGCATGCTATCAATGAGGTAGGATATCTTTCAGATTTCTGATTGCTTTAGACTTGTTCGATAACAGATCGTAGTTATTATGTCCTCCTGAATACAGAATACATTTTATTCCCAATGCCTTTGCCACTTCCGCATCGTGTAATGTGTCTCCTATAATGAGTGCTTTTTCCGGATACAGAGAGTTTTCTTTTATCAGTCTTTGGCCGATCCCGATTTTTCCGGTAGCGCAGATATTATCTGAACCGTATATTCCTTTGAATTTATCCGTCAGGTGGAAACGGTCAAGCATGCGCAATAGATCGTCTGTCCCGGCAGCAGATAGAATATATTGGCTGATGCCTTTTGCATTGATCGCATCCAGGATAAAAGGGACATCAGCATGCAGCTTTATATCTTTCTCGTAGTTTTTATAACGTTCCATATATTCTGCGGATATCTCTTCGATTGACTCTTTTTCGAAGTCGATACCTATCCGGATATGGAACTGTTTGACGGGGAAGCAAAATATCTCTTTATAGGTATTTATATCCAGCAGGGGTAAATTCCTTTTTGAAAGCATTTCGTTGATAACCTTGACGTTTACTTCTACATCGTCTAATAACGTTCCGTTCCAATCCCAGATTAAAGTTTCTGTTTCTGATAAAATCATTTTTTTAGTTTAAGTGTTTTTACTCGTCTTCTTTGGAGAAAGATAGTAGACAAAGATAGGCAGATTTCTTATATAATCTGGCTGTGTCGGTCGTGTTGTGGTACATTATTTTTATATTTGCGCCCGTCTCTTAATTCTGTGAATGTATGAAATATCTGTTGATTGTTCTTATTTTATTGGCTAATATGGCCGTTCAGGCCCAAACGAAAGAAACCTGTCGGGTTGCCTTGGTACAGGCACATCTTGCATGGGGAGATGTTGATGCAAACCTTGAAGCTTTTCAGAAGCGGGTAGAGAAATGCCAGGGATGTGATATGATTGTGTTCCCCGAGTTGTTTGTTTCCGGATGTGAAATGAAAAAGAAGGATAAAAAAATAGCTGTGCAGACGAAAGATGAAATAGCGGGTTATTATCCGGTTGTTATAGAAAAGATGAAGGAATGGGCAGCAAGTAGCAGGGCATTGATGATCGGCTCTACAATATATAAAGAAGAAGGGAAATTTTATAATCGCTTACTTGCTGTCTTTCCTGATGGGCATTATGAATATTATGACAAACATAACTGTTTTAAGAAAGGAAGTTTTTCTCCCGGAGAAAAGCAGTTGGTTCTGAACTGGAAAGGACACCGTTTGGCTACTTATATCTGTTACGATCTCCGTTTCCCGGATTGGAGTCGGAATGAAGGTCGTTATGATACAGCTATTTATATAGCCAACTGGCCGGAGTCCCGGCGTGATGATTGGAATCGTCTTCTTCGTGAAAGGGCTATAGAGAATCAGGCCAATGTTATCGCAGTCAATTGTGCCGGGACTGATCTGGGAGGTATCATCTATGCAGGCGATTCTTACCTCTTGTCTCCCGAAGGGAAGATTGTCGGGGAATGTGAAGCCTACAAAGATGACATACTGGTTGTAGAGTTGTGATTCATTGTTGGTTGATATCGGATATCTCGTAAGTCTTAAGATGATAATCAGAGTTAAATATTTTCAAGAGTTTATATTATGCTTGTTTAGTTGTATCTAATTAGTTACATTTGCGAGATGAAAGCAACAGGTAAAAAAGATAACGATATACGTGAATTATATTTCTCGGATGAGTTTGTAAAGTTCTATGATATGTTGCAGGATAAAGTGAAGGCTAAGTTTGAGCATACGATGGATGTTATCAGAACTGAATATGTACTGAGTTCGAAGTTTGTGAAACACTTGGAAAATACAGACTTATACGAAATGAGAGTGTCTGTTAGTACTAATGAATATAGGACTATTCTTTTTGCTGTTGATGATGAAAATATCATTCTTTCAAAGAAAATACTACTTTTGAATGGATTTCTGAAGAAATCTACGAAAGACTATAATAAGCAAATAAAAATAGCAGAACGGATATTAAAAGACTTTGAGTTATGAGAAAGTTAGATGAAAATAAGTTGAGTAAACTGCATACAGCAGGTGAATTATTGGATAATAAATATGGGGAACTTGGAACCGAATCCCGTACAGCTTTTCATGAGAAATCAATCGCATGGTATTATGGTGAGATACTGCGTGATCGTCGGAAACAGCTAAAGATCACCCAACAAGAGTTGGCGGAAAAGGTTGGTACAGCAAGAAGTTATATTGCCCGCGTAGAAAAAGGGGAAACTGATATTCAGATTTCGAGCTTCTTTCGTATTGCTCGTGCTCTTGGAATAGAGTTTACCCCTACGTTCTTATGATTAACTTCGTTATTTCCGGTCAATATCTTATATCCATTTTCTCTTCTCCATTGTCAATAGCTACCGGATATGCGTTCTTATTATAAGTATATTTGTAATAAGTTGTATGGGTGTTGCCGGTTTTTCCATCTGTCACGGTTTCTTCCGTAAGTGTGTTCCGATAATTGAGGTACTGGCGGGAAGATATTCCTGATGCAAATGAATGGTAACTGAAGAACCATAACGGTAATTCCACTTGGCTCATTGAACCAGGTTGGTTACTGTATTGAAAACTAGAGGTCGTAATAAGTGTCGAATCTTCGATGTTGAACTTTTCGAGTTTTAACAGGTTTTTCGTAGATGGCTCGAAAGTAAAGGCATAGTAATATTTTCCATCCCATACTTTCTTATACCCTTCGCTAGTCATTTGAAATGCACCCAGATCTGTTATCTTTGTAGGAAATCCGTTTCCGTCCAGTTCAATTTCCTGATTATAGGAAATATCCATGCTTGGTTCTCCACTTTGTTTTACAATGATTTTATTTCCTTCCTTTTCGAAACCTGTATAGCCGTTTCCGTCAGCAATATTGGGATCTGAAGGAGGAGCGTAGGAGATACCACGAAGTTCATCGCCTTTGTAGTTGAAAGTAGTGGTGAAACCGTCTTGGTTCATCATTTGCAGCAATCGGTTACCGGAATACGATAGATAGGTTGTTTGATTTTCTGTTTTGAATGCACTGGGGAGACCGTCTCTCCCTGTCGAACCGAAACCTTCGGTATTGTCATCACAAGAAAACAGACAAAAACTTACAGCAATCAGAGCTGTCGAGACAAGGGTATGAATGAATAGTTTCATAATAATTAGTTGTTTATAGTTTTATAAATATGATGCGATAGTAATTTGGATAGTTGCATCTGTTGGAAAAAATATAAGTATTTACGTGGTGAAGTGGTGAGTGTCAGATAAAGGTCCTATGTTTTGAAATGTAAAGACCTGACTTTCGTTTGCAAAATAAGGGACTTTTGATTTCAAAAGACCTGACTTTTTTTGAGGCGTTTCCTGGCTTTTCTTCTTTTGTTTTGAATCCTTTGTTTTTCAATAGGAGTGAGTGCGTGAGGACTGATGATTGGTTTCTGAGAAATTGTTGTAGAAGAGCCATTGTTTTTGTTTTTTAATAATTAATTCCTTTTCTCTGAATGATTTTCAATTCTTCTCTTTATATTTGCAACGTGTCTGATCGGGCAAAGCGTTGCCGCTTACACAAATTTATTAGTAAACATAAGCGTTTAAGATATTATCTTGACTTCGAAATCTCGACAATTTCAGTAGCAGAAGATAATAGGCAACTTAAAAACGCTCATGTTCTTTTCCTTGTTATATACATTTACGGGTATATTATATCTGTAGTTTGTTATAGGTAAAGAGCGTGGGCTGTTGTTTATATCTCTGTTGCGGGCAGTCGAGAGCCTCGGAGTCAGGTATGATCAACAGTTTCCACGCTTTCTTTATTTATTAACTATCCATTTGGGAAATTGATGGATACCTTAAATCAGATTCTAGCATGAATACAAACTTATGCAAAGAAGTGTTTCCCTACATCCGAGGCCATACAATGTAACATGTCGTACATGCAGATAGGAATATCATGCACTATTCACACACTAGTATTGTTACATTAAGCTTATTACAAATGAAAAAGTCGTTACAAATGATCCGGAAAAGATCGCATCACTGGATGATAATGATGTTATTTTTATTCCTGGGGATCAATGTTGGCTATGCAGCCAATGAAAAATTGCCATCCATCGGCACGGTAGAAACAAACGTAAACAGTAATGCCGGAATTACTGAAGACAGATCCTGGACTATTCAGGGGCAAGTCTTTGAACAGTCTGAACCGCCTTACCCTTTGGCGGGAGTGAATATCTCGATCAAAGGAACCCAGCAGGGGACAATATCCGATAACGGAGGATATTTCTCTATTAAAGCTAAAAGAGGGGATATCATTGTTTTTACTTATCTTGGTTTTAAAAATTATGAGTATGTAGTTTCACGTGCTATCAGTAATTTGAATGTTTCGCTGGTTGAAGATATCGAAGCGCTCGATGAAGTGGTGGTAACCGGTTTCTCAGAAGAGAAAAAGCTGAACTCTATCTCGTCTATCTCTTCTTTGAATGTGTCTTCCAATCTTCTGAGTAAACCGGTGACTTCTGTGTCGCAGGCATTACAGGGAGGCATTACCGGTCTTTCTGTCAATCAAAGCTCTGGTTTGCCCGGGGCGGATGCGGCGACAATTAAAATCAGGGGTGTTTCGTCTTTACAGACGAACAATGACCCGTTGGTTCTGGTGGACGGTGTCCCGATGGATATGAACAATCTTGACCCGACAACGATCGAGAGTGTGACAGTCTTGAAAGATGCTGCCGCTGCGGCTATTTATGGGGCACGTGCGGCAAACGGGGTAATCGTTATTAAGACCAAACGCGGTACTCCCGGCAAAGTCAATGTTTCTTACAACGGATATTATGGTATCCAGCAGGCAACTTATCTCCCCGAATTTATTGACGGTGCGGGTTATATGGAAATGGTAAATGCTGCTAATATGAATATCGGGGGTAATCCTGTTTATTCACAGGAAGCGATCGACAAGACGAGGGATGGTTCCGATCCGGTCAATTATCCGGATACGAACTGGACTGATTTTCTGTTTAAGAACGGTTCCGTCCAAAGCCATTCCGTATCAGTGTCCGGCGGTGGTAACCTGGCCCGCTTTGCTTTAACAGCCAATTATCTGAAGAATGACGGTTTGGTACAAAATACCAATTCGGATCGTCTGAATATCCGTGCCAATACCTCTGTCAGTTTATTGGATAACTTGTCGGTAAACATGGACTTTAATTCTTACCGGACCAACAGGGAGAAACCGTTGTTTGATAATGGAGGCAATATCTTTTCCTATATTTATTCAACACCACCTAATACGGTAGTCCGTTATCCGATGAAAGAAGGAAACGATATAGTCTATTACGGTAACCGTCCGGAACAACGTAACCCGGCAGCTATTCTCGATCGTGGAGGTATCCGGACAAATCTCGAAGATAATATCAGTATCAATATTGCTCCCCGTTGGGAAGTGATACCGAAGTTGATCCTCCGGGGACAATATTCATACCGTATCAGTAGCAGTGCACAGCGGGATGAACGGAAGGCCTACAACTTCTTCGATTATAATTCCGGTGCGTTTCTCCAGACATGGGGAGCTTCTTATTCTGCTTCCAAGGATCGTTCCAGCTATTACTATATCGGCGCAACGGCTGAATATACTTGGGAAAAGAAAAAACATCGCTTATTCGGTATCGGAGGTTACAATCAGGAATTGACGAATAATGGAGATTGGGACCGCTGGTCGATGACTTCTATTTTTGCTAAAGTCAACTATACGTTCGATCGTCGTTACTTGCTGGAAGGGACGATCCGCCGTGACGGTTCTTCCCGCTTCGGTAAAGGGAATAAATTCGGAGTATTCCCTTCCATTGCTGTCGGTTGGAATCTGCATGAAGAAAGTTTTATGAAACCTTTGAAGGAACAGGTAAATGAATTCAAGGTGAGAGCTTCGTACGGATTATTGGGAAATGAGAATATCGGGTTGTATAAATATCAGACGTTGATTGATGCAGGCAACGGAAACGAAACGGTTTTCGGTAATCCGGATATAACCTGGGAGACAGTCCATATGCTGAATATCGGTGCTGATATTCGTCTGTTTAAAGATTGGAATATTACATTCGATTATTATGACAAGTTGACGAAAGATATGATCATCACTCCCCCTATTTCTTTTATCGGCGGAACAAGTGCTGCTCCCCTCAATTCAGGAGAAGTAAGGAACAGGGGCTGGGAATTGGATGTGAATTATGGAAAACAGTATAAAACATTCGGATTTAATGTACATGCCGGCTTATCACAGAATAAAAACAAGATTGAATCTTTGTTCGGTGCTCCTTATGACAAAGGCGACCGTGTTCATCAGATCGGATATGCTCTGAACAGCTATTATGTTTATCCTACCGACGGTCTGTTACAGGAGAACGATTTCACCAAAGATGGCGATGGTAAATGGATTCCCAAAGACGGTGTGACCATATTTGACGGACAACAGCCCGGAGATATAAAATATAAAGATATATCCGGACCGGATGGGAAACCTGATGGTAAGATTACGACAGATGACCGGGTTATCCGTGGGGATGATCAGCCGGATTTGAACTATTTTGCCAATATCTCGTTGAATTACAGGAATTGGGATTTTGAAATACTGTTCCAGGGAGTTACCGGGGTAAATGCTTATTATAGTGAACCGTATTCGTTCGGACTGAATGTATCCGGTGACGGACAAACACCGCTTGCCGTACAAACCGATTACTGGACTCCCGAGAATACGGATGCCCGTTATCCGAGAATGGCTCCAAACTCAACTTACGGTAGTAATTACCATACATCTGACTTCTGGCATTTCAATGCAAGTTACTGCCGTGTGAAATATATCCAGTTAGGATATACCTTTGATCAATTGGGATTGAAGAAGATAGGTATTTCCAATATCCGTCTGTATGTGAATGCACAAAATCCTTTCACTTTTGCCCAGGAGAAGTTAACAGACCCGGAAAGCCGTGGACAGAGAGGATCTTATCCGTTGGTAAAGACTTATTCGGCCGGTGTCAGCCTGAATTTCTAATTATTAATTTCAAAAACAGAATATATGAAACTGTATAATAAAATAAATCCGAAAGTATATCTGCTTATATGCCTGCTGGTTATATGCAGTAGCTGTTCAGACTTCCTGACGAAAGATCATCCGACCGGAGTGACCGACGATGACTTCTGGAAGACAATGAACGAATGTGAGAACGCGTTGGGGCAATGTAAATTATGGGTGAAAGGAGCCTATGGTGGCGATGAACTCGGACTCATATTTCTTGAAGGGGCGACTGATAATCTGTATTTTCAGTCCAACTTTGAGCAGCGGATCGTTAGTTTGGGTAATGGATCACTTGTTCCGCCTACCGATAACAATGCACCTTCGTCCTGGGAGTCAACGTTTAACAGTTGGAAGAATTATTATCTTCGCATTCGAAGATGTAATCGCTTTCTTAAATTTGTCGACAATGCTTACTTTGCCGATGAGAAGGAAAGATCACGTATGAAAGCTGAAGTCAGAGTCTGGAGAGCTTGGTATCATATCCGTTTGTTGTGCTGGTATGGTCGCAATGACGGTATACCTATTGTAGAAACGGATTTGACTCCTACCGAGATTTATAAACCTCGAAACACGGTTGAGGAATGTCTGGATTTTATCAATAAGGAGCTGGACATGGTTATTAATTCAAACGATCTGGAATTTTTGTGGGACGAAGGCCGCCGTGACCGTATGTCTGTTTCTTCGGCACTGGCCTTGAAGATGGATGTGAATCTGCAATTCAAAAAGTATGATATTGCAAAGGAGGCTGCTAAAAAGTTGATGGATTCCGGTAAGTTTGAGTTATACTATTCGACTTCGACTGATGATGATCTGGGTAAGAACTACCGTGATTTGTTCCGTTACATAGGAGAACAAAATAAAGAACGGATCATGTTCAAGTCCAGTGGGGTGGATAATATTTGGTTCCGTAATATGGGAACACCGCTTGGCGGGCAGGGAGTATCTGCTATTTTGAAGTCGTTTGTCGATTGTTATGAGACGATAGATGGCAAGACTATTCAATCGTTGCCGGCTGACGAAAGGAACAATTTCGAAAAGAATCCATTGAATAAACCGAGAGATCCGCGTTTATATGCAACAGTCTTTTTGCCGGGCGATAATACGACTATCTCTAATTATACCTACGAGCCTTTCAATGAGAATAGTAGTGATTATGTGGGAAAGACCGGTGCTGTACGTTCAGGATATATGATGAAAAAGTTTATTGATGAACAAGATCGGGCGACCGGTAATGGTAGTCTGGATTATCCGCTTTATCGTTATGCTGAGGTATTGCTCGACTATGTGGAATGTCTGGTTGAGTCGGGCGACTGGCAGAATCCGGATGTGGAGAAATATATTAATATGATCCGTCATCGTGCCGGAATGCCGAATATGGACAAGAGTGTGTATAATACGCAGGAAAAAGTTCGTGAATTGTATCGTCGTGAACGTCGTGTGGAACTTTGTTTCGAAGGGAAACGTTACGATGATATCCGCCGCTGGGGCATTGGGCAGGAGGTCATGAATGGTCCTATCTATGGTGCATGGAATCCGAATGACGATGCATTTGTCACGATTGAAAACCGTACTTGTACATTCCCTAAATATGACTCATGGCCGCTTCCTCAAACAGAAGTGACTTCGAATCCGAATATTAACCAGCCGACGGGCTGGTAAAAAATGGAAGAGGTGGTACAAAGACTTCAAGCCAATGTACCACCTCTTCTTATATATATTAATGTACGGGTTACCTCCCCAATTCTTTATTATAGACCTCTTCATCATTAATAATGCGGAGTGCTTCTTTGAAGCTGGCATTATCATCATTGATTACCTGGAAATATTCTGCCATATCATACAGGTCACGAGCTATCAAAGCCTTTATCTGTAAGGCGATAAGCGGTTTTGAACGGTTGTATTCTTCTTCTTTATACTCGATCTTATCTTCTTTACCCAGATTAATTAACTCCTGAAGAGTTTCTTCGGGGACAACAAAGTCTTTTTTATACTGGCTGAATTTCGGATATTTCTTGTTCATTGCCGCACGGTTACGGTCCAGGTAACTCATGGAAACACGGTTTACAAGACCGGATGCAACCAGGTTGCGGTGATAATCCGTATAACGGGTTGTGTCTACCGGAATGAAAACGTCCGGCATGATACCGCCGCCACCGTAAACGATACGTTTGGTTTCCAGTGTGTTGTATTTCATAGAATCCGGGAAATGGATGCTGTCGGCACTCATTAGTTCGCCGCGGTTGTAACGGTCGATCAGGTCGTGCTGGTAATCTTCCAGTTTACCGTTTTCGTAATGTTTCTGGATACTACGTCCGGTAGGCGTATAATAACGGGCTACTGTCAGACGGATCATAGAACCGTCCGGCATTGGGATCGGTTTCTGAACCAGACCTTTACCGAATGTACGGCGTCCTACTACGACACCACGGTCCCAATCCTGTACGGCACCCGAAAGGATTTCGCTGGCAGAGGCAGATGATTCGTCTACCATAACGACCAGGCGTCCTTCCTCAAAATTGCCTTTGGCTGTCGATTTGGCTTCGTCGCGCGGCTGTTTGTTACCTTCGGTATACACGATCAGTTTGTCTTTATCGAGAAACTCGTCTGCCAGTTCGATGGCAATATTTAGATAACCGCCCCCATTACCTTGCAGGTCGAGGATCAGGTTTTTCATACCTTGTTTTTGCAGTTTGGCAAGTGCGTCGCGGAACTCATCGGCTGATGAAGCGGCAAAACGGTTCAGTTTGATGTAGCCGGTCTGTTTGTCTGCCATATAAGCGGCGTCCAGGCTGGTTACGGGTATCTTTCCGCGGATGATCTTGAATTCGATCAGTTCCGGATTCTTATTTCGCAATACCTTGATGTTTACTTCAGTTCCTTTCGGACCACGCAGACGTTTCATGATGTCGGTCGTCTTCATTTTTACACCGGCTATCAGGGTGTCGTCGACCATGATGATACGGTCGCCAGCCATCAGGCCGACCTTTTCGGACGGACCGCCGGGAATTACCTGAATGACATATAAGGTATCGGTCAGCATATTGAACTGGATACCGATACCGTCGAAGTTGCCTTGCAGGGGTTCGGTCATCTCTTTTGTCTCTTCCGGATCCATATAGTTTGAATGCGGGTCCAGCTTTTCCAGCATACCAGTGATCGCATCTTCTACCAGCTTGGAATCATCCACCGGATCTACATATAGATTCGAGATGGCATATACAGCCATGGATAATTTGCGGGCATCCTGATTCGGTTTCTGGGCCACAGCCGTTGTGATGGCAATCATTGCAACGAGCAGGGATACTACAATTCGTTTCATTTTAATTTTTGTTTCGTAAATAGTCAATATAAGTTGGTTCCCTTCGGAACGAAGGGAGAAATATCTTTGCCATACCGTAATAGCTCCCGTACAATGCTGGAACTGATGTGTGTATGTTCGGGTTCTGTAAAAAGAATGAATGTCTCAATGCCGCTCAACTTCCGGTTGACGTCGGCAATACTTTTTTCATACTCGAAATCATTGACGGTACGGATACCGCGCATAATAAATTCGGCACCGACTTCTTCTGCAAAATCGACAGTCAGTGAGTTATACGACATCACTTTTACCCGTGGCTCGTCTTTATAAAGACACCGGATCGCTTCCATACGTTTTTCAAGCGTGAAATAAGTCTGCTTTTTATCGTTAATACCGATAGAAATGATGATCTCGTCGACCAGGGCGAGCCCGCGGCTTACCAGCGATTGGTGTCCAATCGTAAAGGGATCGAACGTTCCGGGGAACAAAGCGATACGCTTATTCATTTTCAATTTTCAATTTTCAATTTTTAATTGATAACGTCTTCTTCTACAACCAGATTGTCAATAATAAAGTTCTGTCTTTCCATGGTGTTTTTACCCATATAGAATTCGAGTAATTCTTTTACAAGATCGGTT